>JACCDX011432041.1_pt1 | contig 16709 bp, 18 predicted proteins | sample 7449681 | NCBI WGS metagenome assembly JACCDX01 (sample SAMN15323450, study PRJNA562643) | freshwater metagenome | isolation source: river surface water | place: USA:Blue River Watershed | collected 2017-08-18 | reverse complement strand
TTTGTTAGTTAAAGAAACTGACATACCATTAGCATTGCGAATTTCAATCTCAATAACTTCGGTTTCTTCACCTTCATCAAGGGGTTCGCAATCATCATCACTAATTAGCAAAGTTTTTAGTGCAGGGTCTATTTTTGCTAGTTCTAATTCATGTGAATAGCTAAGAACATTTGCATAATTGATAGCTTCACTAAATTGTCTTTCAATAAAATGAATTAGATCTTTGCTATAGCCATTAAGAGAAAGTGCGAGTATCCAATTAGATAAAGTGCCTTCAAGGTAATTGTTAAAAATCATTGTTTCATGTTGAAGTTTTTCTAATGAATCACTTTCTAAAACTCTAAAAATATGATGTTTAGCAAATTCACTTTGTTCAATCGCAAGTTCAGGTGATAGATCTAAAAGACATTGAGCTTTAAAATCTAACCTACTAGCAATAGCATTAAAATCAAGGGTACGATTTAAATCTACAAAAATTTGTGGATGTTCTACACTTGCGATAAGATCAAGTAGTCGTGTTGTCATAGGTTTTTCTTCCTCTTTTTGTGAAAGGTCGATTGTGTTTTGAGCCATTTTTGTTGTGAGAATTACCATAGGTTTTTCCTCTTGTGTTGTAGGTTGTGTGTTTTGTGAAGTATAGATTGAGATAATCATAGGTGTTAATCCTTTGTGTAGTGTTTTTGATTCTCTATGCTTAACCTATGTTTTGAATCAATTTTTTCACCTACTAAAAAAAGTTAAGATATTTCAATAGTTTAGAAGGGCGCACTGCGGCGCATAATATGTAGAAATCTAGGGTGGGATAAAATGTAGAAATCTACCTATATATATAGACATATAATAGGGGTCCGCATACACCCCCTTAGTGTATTCTTACTAGGTAAATATAAGCATTTTTAATTTTAGAAAGATGGTAGATGCGGACCCATCACCAGACCCCTATATAAACCTAGATTTCTACATTTAATCTGAGCCTAGATTTCTACATTTTATCGGGTGGGGCGAAAAAATCAAATATTTGAAATATCTAAGCTTTTTTTTTGCGTTGAAAAAACAAGCTTAAAACATAGGAAAAGCATGAGAATGAAAAATGAAAATTCTCTTAACATAGCAATTTAAATGAAAGGATTATGCTATGAAATTCAATTTAGAAAAACACATGAATGAATATGTCGCAAACGATCAAGCTTTTAGAGATAGTGAAAATCTCAAAAGAGCAGGATTTAAGCAAATCAACGCACATCAATTCATCAACGCACATCGTTTAATCACAATCAAAGCAAGTATGTATTTACTCAAAGATTTGAAAAACGACTTCACCTTAACCTTAACCTCAATAGAAGGGATCAAATAATGCTATTTACTTCAATACTAGTAATTATTTTCTTTGCTTTCATCATTTAACCTAACCACTTCCCATAAGGATAAAAACCTATGAAAAACATTTTCAATGCTATTAAGCACAATTTTTGGTGTGGTGAGATTTACTCCCACGATTTAAACGACAAAGGTAGTCGTGTTGTCTTTTCAAAGTATCAAGATGGTAGAAAAGATGACACTGACCATATTGTTATGAGTCTTTATGATGCGGATGTCCTACATGAGATAGCAATTAGCTATGAATCTCTTTTAACAAAGAAAAAGAATCGTATAGAAATTAGTATGTTTGGACATTCAAATATATGTGTAGAAAATAATGGTAATTACACATATTACACTGATGTGAATGAATGTGCAAAAGCAGTTTGCCATCAAATCACAACCTTTTTAGTAGATGAATTTCACAACCACCACAACATAAAAGTTGAAAGGATTTAAAACCTATGAATCAAGTAAATGATTTCGTAAAACAAATTGATGAGAAAGTATTTAATAAATACAAAGATAATGATGCTGTAAATGTTCATCAACATGATGTTAAATACAATCAAGAAAATGACACCTACACTCTTATATTGTATGTGTGGAAAGCTTTAAGAGATGAAGAATTTATTTCTATCGATTTAGGTAAACTTGTCAATGGCAAAATGACAAGAACTTTAGATCAAGTTTTTCAAGATATTAAAAAAGCTGTAAAATAATGAATGAAGTGAATGATGTAAAGAAAGAGATTTACTCTCTACTTGATACCTGCACAAATCACATTATTGCTTTTGAAGTAAGAGATGATTTGAGATATTTATCTCAATATGTTGCGAACCCTTCCATTGATTTTCTCAAAGGTCTAGCAAATAAACTTAAACAACACCAACCTAAAGGATTAACACCTATGAATATGGATAACCTAAAAACATTAATTGATAATAATGTTGAATGGCGTTTAGTCGATTCTCATTACACTAATAAGCTTATGTATTTAATTCTCTGTGTAAATGTTGAAGGTGAAGACATTGAAGTTAGTTTTACTTTAAAAGTAAAAGACAATGGCATTCAAACTGATGTTGAAATAACAAGATGTGATGATGTGATTATTGTTGAAGGCAATGATGTGTTCTCTAAGAACGATGAAGAATTAGAAAATAGCATATATGATTGGCTTAAAACCCAAGTGCAATATGGAAAAGATGAAGTGATAAGCTATAATGCTTTAGGTGATGAAGATGAAGAAGAGGATGAGGAAGAAGAAGAGATTGAAGAATAATCCACCACTAAAAACTAAAACCACCACTAAAAACAAAGGATTTTCACCTATGAAAAACACTAACAAAGGATTTTCACCTATGAAAAAATTCACAACACTCAACCACAATATTGAGTTAGAGGTCTCTTATGAATCTCACAAACAACTAACCTTCAAAAAACTTACAAAGTTCTTTAAGGAAATTCAGTTTAACAACAAAGTAGTCGTAGATAGTGAAACCACTCTTTTTCACCATTCTATGCCAATCGCTGAAGATGTTTATATCAATGTTCAACTTGATGAAGATTATATCGATTATGAAGATCGTGAAAGTGAAAAGAATAAAAATCTTTATGTCATCTATGTTGGCTTCGATAAAATGGAAGTAGGTCCTGCCTTCATCATTCCTAAAGATGATGAAAAAGAAGAATTGAAAAGACCCTTAACACTCTTAATTGAATCTCAAGACCCATCTCTTCAAAAGTATGATGATAAATATTCTATCATCACAGACACAAAAGACTTTTTAGATTTGATCTTAAGTCTAGTAAGAAAACAAATCAAATTAAGCATTAACAAATAACAACAAACTAAACAAGGATTAAACACCTATGAATTTCAATACACTTAAAAATCTTATTAGTTCTCACACTGAATGGGAATTAGAATCTATTACTAGTAATCAAGATAGTATCCTATTTTCTTTAACTCTTCCTAATGGTCTAGAAGTTCTAGCTGACTTTTCAGTTAGATCTAATGGCATTATCTCAAATATTGAGGTGAGAAAATTTGATTATGAAACTCAAGAAGAAGATATTCTAGTTGAAGGCAATGATGCATTCTCAAAGAATGATGATGATTTAGAAATGACTTTATTCACATGGCTTAAAAAACAAGTCCAATATGGCTTAGAAGAAATTCAAGGATAATAAAATGAGTCTTAAAAACGCAATTAATAAATATGGCAAAAAATTTGTTAAGAGATATACAGACCTTCCTAATTTGGAAGATCCTGTTGACAACCTAGTCGATTCAGTTGAACTTAGTGAATTTATATCTAATTGGACTGAGAAACAAAAAGATAATAAAGACCTTGTAAGAATCATCTTTCTTAACACCTATCAAGGTTGGCAATTAAAATATGTCAGTGATAGATTAAAGAATGATAAAGATGTTGTTATTGAAGCTATCCAATCTGATGTAGCTGCGATCCCTCATATAGGTGAGTCACTAAATGATGATGATGAAGTGATTCAATTAATCACTGATCCTAATCTTTATCTTCATCAAGTATCTGGATTTATTTCTAATCCCGAAGGCTTTGGTGATCCTTATGAAATGGCAATAAAATATGCACCTAAGGAATTACTAGCATCTAAAGAATTTAGAGACCTAGTTTTTAGATTTGCTAATGGGTATAGTAAATTTGTAGGTGAAGATAATGATATGGCTATGAATGAACCTATAAATGAAAGAATCTTATCTGAGATTTTTGCCTTCTATGATCAAGGTGAAGATGTTCTACAATATAAACAACTGATTGTTAAAAATATGGAACAACAAGATAAGATGTTTTGTGTGTTTAAGAAAGACACAGAAGGTAATCGATATGGTCAATTTTTAGATGGTTCAAAAATTCAATTACACACTATGAGTAAAGAAGGGATTTAGTTCTTCTTTATTTATAGTGTGTTGTTTTTTTGTTTAGGGGTGTAGAAATCTAGGTATCATTATAAAATAGGGGGTAGTAGGAAAATGTATAAACAATCTAGATTAGATTTACTTAAAACTTTATATAACTTAAAAAAGCCTATACAAGTTATATCTGATAATTTATTTTATGGTTATACTTATGAACAAGCTATCTTATATATAGGGAAGGACAGGGCTAAAGAGATATATAAAGTTCAACAGAGTAGAATGAAGGCATATAAGAAAGCAGATTTAAATAGGATAGGATTACACCCTGTAGAGAGTAAGAAATCAGGTGATAAGTTATATCTCTTGGTGAATGACATGGGATATTATATATTTGATGTAGATTTAAAAGTTTTAGGGACTGATCCCCATTATGTAAAACCTAGAATAATAGGTGAAGGTGAATGGGATAGGATATGGGAAGTCATCATAAGGAATGAAGCTAGGGTGAATGAGTTTACTGATATACCTATAAAGGTAAGTTTTACTGATGAATATGGTATATATAAGGAAGGTATATTATATGAGTTTATAGAAGTTATGGGCTGTATTGCTTATGGTTCTATTCTATCTGATGAAATAACTTATAATATTCCTATCTTTTTTCTTGACATACCCACATAGAGTGTTTATAATAAATACAAACATACTAACTAGGAGAAGAAAACGATGAGTGATTTGAGAAAAAGCATAAGACAAGCGTTAACAGAAGTGATAAGTTCCTTAGAAGAAGGGGCGACAATCGAAAAGAAAGTTGCTAAGAAAAAGATCCTAGAAAAATTAGGGGCAACTGATGATAAGAAGTGGGGAGTGAGTAATGGTGGTATAAGTGTATTTCAATCAAATCTTTCAAATATTGTAGATGATATGAGAAAGAAAGGTCTATTAAGCACCCCAAGTTCAGACACCTATGGACATCCAAATATGAGTAATTTACAAAACACAAGAAAAGCGTTTAATCCTATTGCTAAGATAGAAGAAGAACCTAAGACAAGAAAAGCTTTTAATCCTATTGCTAAGATAGATAAGGTTATAGAAGAACCCACTAAGGTGGTGGTAGATAAACCTATATCATTTGATAATGATGATAAGATAGTCTTAATAGAAGAACCCAAGAAAGTTGTTCTCAAAACTAAAGCAGTAGATGAAACTTCTTTATTTGAAGACTTAGATGAACCTAAGTCAGATGCGGAGAGAATATTTAGAGGTTATGTTAAAGAAAGAGGTCTTAATTTACTTAACATGGCAATCAATGACTTTGTAGGTAAAAAAGGACAAGGTGGTTGTTATGGTGATTATACACAAGGTGATGAAGCTTGTGATGGTAATCCTAGTTGTCCTTTAAGAGGTTTTTGTAAAAAAGAAAAAGGTATGTAATCTATATATATGTCTTATATATACAGGGAGATGTATATATGAAAACAACATTTGAGAGTATGAGTAAAGAAGAAGCAGATATTCTTCGTAAAGAGATAGCTAGGAAGATAATATATCAAAAGCAATGGGAATCACCGGATAAACCTAAACATATATATCATGGTAGTCCTAGTAGGATAACAAAATTTGAATTAAGAAAGCATTATTTAGCTGATGATGAAGCCGTGATATTTGGGACACCAAATAGGACATTAGCTTTAACCTTTTTAGGATATTGGAGAGATTTTGATTTTGAGCAGAGTGTAAAAGGTGGTGTTGTATATATGAGAGAACAATATATAGGAGCTTTTGAGAAAGTGTATAAAGGTAAGAGGGGGTATTTATATGAATTTGATCCGATTACATTTGAGTGGGGACATCAGTTAAGTAGGTCGGAGTTTATAAGTAGAGTTATACCTGAAGTGAGAGGAGTAGAGGAAGTAGATGTATATAAGGAGTTAAAAAGAGAGATAAGGAGAGGGAATTTAGTTGTTCTTTAATTAGTTTATAAGTTGAGATTATTTATACATAACTCAACAAGGAGAAATACAGATGTTTAAGTACTCGTATGAAGATGATGAATATGAAGAATATGAAGAAGTCCAAGATGATAGTGAAAAGGATTTTGAAGTAGAACAAGACCCTAAATCTAGGTATGTCCAACAATTCAATAGAGATATGGAATTGCAGACAAAAAGAGTAGCTTTAAGAACAAAGTTATTCTTACAACTATTGGAAAAGTGGAAACCTACACTACAACAAATCCTTCAAGACACATCTAAGACAAATGAAGAAAAAGCAGAGTATTTATTAACTACTGATGTAGCAATGAAGATAATGGAAGTTTTTAAGAAAACACCTAAAGGTCTTAAGACAATATTAGAAGGTTATCTTAAAAGTCCTAACCCTGAATCCTTGATAACAAAGATAACAGGTGGGGTGGGGTCTGCTTATGAAAAAGAACAATTAACAAAAGCGAGAGAACCACTTACAAAGGTTGTTCCTACTAGTATTTTAAAGTATTTACCTTCAAAGTTAGTTGTAGATTTAGATCCTTCTGGTAATATTGTGGATACATATACTAGATTTGCCAATAAAGAGAAAAATCTAGGTGTTAAGATAATGAAGCAAAAAGTCTTTATGAAGATAAAGAATAATTTTGAAAAAATCTTGGTTAGAGATATTAAATCAACAGATAATGAAATAAAGATGAAAGCTATCATCATCTTTATTATGTATGATACAGGGATTAGACCAGGTAAAGTAGGTGAAGGTGAATCTACTATAAGAGAGATAATAGAAGGACCTCCAACTTATAACGAAAAGAAAAATACCTATAAACATCCTACTATACCTGTAAGAGTACCTACTTTTGGAGCAATTAGTTTACAACCTGAACATTTTAAATTGTTAGAAGGGGTACATAATTTAGCTTTTTATGGTAAATCAGGTGTAATGAATAAAGCTACTATCACTAATGTGGAATTGAATAAGGTAATAGAAGATATATTAGAAAAAGTTGCAAATGGACAAAGTGGTCCTTTATTTGTAGTAGAAGGTAAACCTTTTTCAAATAAAGATCTACAAGACTATTATATTGAATTACTTAAAGCAGCAGGAATGAAAGAGACCATAGGTCATACTTTAACAGATATGAGAAAGCTTAAATCATCCACTACTTTACACCAAGCTTTATTAGAAGGTAAAAAAGAATTAGATGAAGCTATGCTTAATATAGAGAATGTCTTCTCTAAAGAAGGCTTAAAAATACTTCAAGAGACAATATCAAAGCATATTCTCTCTGCTATTACAAAAGCAGAGATGGCTTTAAACCATACTTCTATTAACATGACTGTAAATAGTTATATCAATCCAAAAATTCTCTTGAACTATCTCCAAAGATCAGGTGATATATCAGAAGATTTTGCTGAGATTATTGAAAATGAGGGTGTCTTAAAATTCAATCTTCAAGATTTCTTCTTACAAGTTTATCGTGGGCCTTATGAAAAATTTGTTAATAATGAAGGTTGGAATCCCGCTGTTGAATCAGGTAGTTTAGGTCTTATTCCGGAACAAGATGAATTTTCTAAACAATATAGTCCTTTTGCAGGTTACAGAATGGCTAAGTTGAATAAGAAGGTGATTGTAGTAGATCGTATTGAAGGCAATAAAGTTGTTTGTCGCTATGGTCGTTCTACTTTCATTATGCCTTTAATGTCTTTACCCGTTGGTGTTAAAGAAGGTATGTCTTTAGAAATTAACTTAAAACCTATCAATACTAAATTTGTTAAAAATAAACTTAATCAAATCGCCCAAATAGATAAGGGTGATACTTTTCATATATAATATATTTATAGATAACTCTCTTATAGATTTATAAAACTTATGAGAGGGATAACATTATGAGATACAATAGATTTGCTACCGAACCTAAGAAAAAAAATACTCCTGGGTGGTCTCGAAAAGAAGATGTTCAAGAAAAATATGACTCAGGACAAGTTGCCCAACATGAAAAAGAACTTACAGAATTAGAAGCACAAGTCCAAGAACTATATGGTGAATTTATTGATCTTTTTGAAAATGAAGAAGATACCTTAAAGAAGTTTATTGAAGAAACTTCCTCTTCAGATAGTAAAGAAGAACCTAAAAAAGAACCGGAACTCACTCCTGAAGATGAATATTATATCTTCTTATCAGGTGTAAATAGTCAACCACCTGAATTTAAAAACTTGAATCATAAAGACACTGACTCTGAGGCGGTTAAAAAGAAAAAAGACCAAGTTCGTAAAGTCCTAAGTGATGAAAGCACCTATGCCTACTTTAATGGTCTTCAAGCTACTCTCCTAGAACCTGAATTTAAGAAATTATACTTAGAAGGTAAATATAGAAATGCTAGTTTAAGAAAAAGAGCTAGTGATGATAGTGAAGAAATTCAAAAGTTCATCGAAGCTATTAAAAACTTGGATTTTGAAGACTTAGATCCCATATATGAAGAGATTTATGAAGCAGATGCACAGAAATTTAATAAACTAATAAGTAATATGTCATGGGATGATGATGCTCTTCCTGAGTTCACTGATCTATTTAGACAATATAAAAAAGACTTTTCTTCAGATGAAGATCCAGAAATTGATTCTTTCATCAAAAATATGAAAGCCATTTACGAGCTAAATCTTGATACTGAAGAATTTGAGAATACAATAAAAGCACAACTTGATGTTGTGGGACAAAAGATTTATTTTTCAAGCCCCAAAGAATTTGATGATCTAATAAATGAAGATAGTAATTGGTATGCTATCGCTGAAAAATATAGAGAACAAAAAAAAGAAATTGAATTAGAAGACCTTAAAAATATTTCTAAAGAAAATGAAAAGATAGACAAAGAAATAGATCGAGAAGTAGTCAATAAAAAAATAGAAGAAGAGATTGATGATGAGGAACTTCAAGATGAAATTAAGCGTAATGTAAGAATAGAAGAAAATACTGAAAAGAACTTAGAAAAAGTTCTTGAAGAAGAACAAAAGAAAAATGTCTTAAAAGATGAAAAGATAGAAGGGTTGGATGAAGAAGAACTCTTTAATTCAAAAGACATTCCTAATACGGAAGAAGAAAAAATAGAGAAATGGTTATATAAGAAAACAGTAGAGGGTGATGTATTTAAGAGAGTAAAGGGTGAAATTATATCTTCTTACATGACAAACATCAATACCCAAGAAGTTATTTCTAGTTCTAATTGGTCTAAGGAAACAGATGAAGGTGAAGAGATTGATTTACAAAAAGCTTTAACTATAAAGACAACTCAAGAATATTTATCTGCAGATAGAGTTAAAAAAAGTGTTTATGATAAGATAAACCTAGAAGCTAAGAAAGCCCTTAAATCAGCTAAAAATGATATTTTAAAAACAATGATTAGCGAGAAATTAACAAAAGATTTATCTAAGTATTTCTTTGGTGGTTCTAGTCTATCAGATAAGAAAGAAAAGTTAGCTAACGCACCTTCTGCCTCTAAGTTTATTAATCTCGTTAAAGAATTTACTAAAAACAAATATAAGACACCTGATACAAATAAAAATGTAAATTTCACCACTGTTCTTAGATTAATGACTCAAGGTACACCTAAACAAAAAACATGGGCTACCTCTATTGTTAATGACCTAATTGATACTAAGACTGATAATAATTGGAATTGGTATGAGAAAGATTATTGTAGATTACAATATAAGATGAAAAATAGTCCTGAGACTCTTACTGATTATGATAACATATTAAGTAATGTATTACTCCCACATATAGAAATACTTACTCAAAAAGAAATTCTTAAAGAAGAAGAAGCAGAACAAAAAGAAGCTCAAAAAGAAGAACTTAAAAAATATAAAGACATCATCACTTGGATTAAAGAGAATATCTTATTACAATCTAACAGTACTATCACTTATAGTGAAGATGAAACCTTAAAAGGATATATCGCTGACACTAAGAAGAAAGACCCCCAAGATTATAACATCTTAGATATTTGGATTACTAATAGACTTAAACAAGAAGAAACTAAAGAAGCTAAAGAACAACTAAGAACCAATAAGAGAGAAATAGATCGCCTTATTAGAAAATTAAGTAAAGGTGAAGCTCTCAAGGATTGGGAAATTGATTCTGTTCATGGTAATTTAGAGGATACACTAAAAGATGATCCTACAACTAAAGAAGCTATTAAACAAAAGATTAAAGAAGGTAATCCTTTAACTAGACAAGAATTGTTGTTTATAGACACTACTGCTATTAAAGCACAAAAACCATTAACTGAAAAACAAGTAGAAATACTAAAGACTGAAATAGACAATAGTGAAGATAAAGAAAAAATCAATAGTCTTAAAAAGAATCCTGAAGCCACTATTGCTACAAATAAAAAAGAATTAATTGAAGCTAAGAAAAAACTAGGTAAGGGTTTTGAAAATCGTCTTTCTGATTTTGAAAAAGAACTTATCACCCAAGATAAGAAACTTAAAGATAAAGCTAAAATAGATGCTCCTTTATCTAAGCTCTCTCTCTTTATAGATAAATGTAAAAAACATCCTAAGATTAGTCAATTCTTCAAAAAAGCTTTATGTGCTGATAAGGTGAAAGACTTCGATTCTTATCAAAAGAAAGTCTTACATGAAGTTTATTCTATGATTGCTAATCAAAATAAAGAAAAAGTTGTAGCTAGAAATAAAGACCGTATTAAGTTCCTAATTACTGAAGCAACTAAAGAATGTAATATGAGAGATAAAAGAGAGAACTTACATCAAACTTTAGCTCAATATAAAGATGCTGATGGTGCTACTCTCTTAGATTTCTTACCCAATAACATGATTGTTAATGTTGATGATACAGGTGCTATCTCCAATCTCTTCTCTATGTATGATAACAAATTATCTGACCTTAAAGATAAGATTGATATACAAGAAAATCTTTTGGAAAAATTTGAGATCATTAAAAAGAAAATCTATTTTGATCTTAAACAAGAACCTAATGACGACCCATCAAAAGACTCTGAATCTTTTATAATCTTTAAGAAAAAACTACTCGCCCTTATTTCTGCTATTGCTCTTGAAACAGGTCTTCGTCCTGCTCCTGTTAAAGATTTAACCGATCCTGAATCAGGTGAAGAATTTGGTGAAGATGCCGGTGGTATGTCTTATAAAAAGAAACTAAAACCAGAGTTAACACCTGAAGGTAAAAAACAATATGAAAAGAATCTTATAGAAACTTATGGTATTGCTACACTTAAACCTGAACATATCAAATTCTTCAATAAATCTTTATCTGCTAATTTAAAGTTCTATGGTAAAAGAGGTGTAGAAAATGCTTCTAAATTAACACAAGCAGAAGTTGTTAAAGAACTCGAAAAATTAGTTACTATCGCTTCAGGTAATTTACATGGTCATAAATCTCTATTCGTTTTACCTAATGGTAAATTAGTTAATAACACCGATATCGTTATCTATTTTGAATCCCTAGCACATAAAGCTGGTCTTAAACGATTAAAGATCACCGACTTCCGTAAACTTAAAGCTGTTTCTACTATCCACCAATCTCTCTTAGATCAACAAAGATACTTGTATAAACAAATCGCTAAACTTAGATCCGTTGAAACTGAAATCGCTAAAGTTGAAATCGCTAAACTCGTTATGGAAACCGTTGATAAAGCTTATAAAGACGCACAAAAAGCTTTATCCCACTCTTCTGTTAATGAAACTATCAATAGCTATGTTAATCCTAAACTCCTCCTTAACTTCTTGTCTTCAGGTGGCGTAGAAACAGCTATCGAAAAAGCTCTCCTAAAGAAAACTTCTCTCAAATTTGATCCTGAAGTATTCATGATCCAAGCCCTTTCTTATACTGAAATTGATATTACAAAAGAAAAGAATGTTAAGTTCGTCTTTTCTAAAGATACCACTATCTTAGAAAAAGCAGAAAATAGCTTATTCGATAAAGTTCTTGAAATGGGTAAAGAAGCTGTTGAATTTATCAAGAAGAAAGTCATAGGAGATTAAAATGAATCCTACTCTCTCTGAATATATTGACTTAGCTAAAGAGACTTTACTCAGTCTCATCCCCCAATCTAAACCTCTTGTTAAGATTTCTGATACCCCAAGAGCTTTTACTGCTCTTCTTAAAACTAAAGCCTTCTTCAAGTCTTTTGTTAAACAATTCGGTGGTAAAGATAATATAGACTCCAGAACTAATACCCTCTCTTATATCGTTAGAGATGCCCTCTATGATAAGTCTTTTGACCTCACCTCTAAACTCATAGAACTTGAGTCTTTTCTCAGAAAGACTTATAGGGAAACCTACCCTGAAGATTTAGCTACTAAACAAAAACTTAAAGAACAAAAAGCTAAAGCTTTTGAAAAAGATGTTAAGGGTGCTGTCCAAGCTCAAACTAAAGCTAAGAAAGAATATCTTAATATCTTCACCTCTATGGCTACTACTCTTAAAGCAGAAGCTTCTAAAGCAAGTGAACCTCGTGCTTTCACAGCTATACTCAAAATCTACGCTTCTAAAAATGATAACCTTATAGGTAAATTTGTCGCTGACTATTTTGAAGGCTCAGATAACCAAGCTAGTAGGGTGAATACTTTTATCTATACTATTAGAGATATGTTCTTTAAACCTACACCTAAACCTGGTACTTCTTTACCTTCTACTCCTAGTGAATGGTATGATCTTAAATTAGCAGGTATCGTTAAGTCTTCACATAAAAGTAAAATACTTAATGATGAAAGAGAAGCTATTGAAGCTGCCCTTCCTAAAACCTTTCTTAAATTCCTACCTAAAACCCTTATCGTTGAAGTCGATAAAAATAAAAAGATCACTGCTATTAAATCTAAATTCGCTGAGAAATTAGATGACATAGGTGCTAAAATAGAAAGACAAAAATTACTACTTCAAGGTCTTACTAAACTTGAAACTAAGGTGAAGAAAGATCTACTCTCACCTGACCATGACACTAAAATGAAAGCCCTTATTGTTTATCTTATGCTCGATACCGGCATCAGACCAGGTGATGAAGATAATAAAATTAAACTTAAAGATATTGATTTAGATGACCTTGAAGAAGGTGAAGAAGTAGATCAATATCTTGAAACCTATGGTGCTACTACTCTTAATAAACACCATATACAATTCATTAGAGAGAATTATGTATCCTTAGAATTTATAGGTAAAAAAGGTGTTATCAATATCGCTACTATCAGTGATGTTGTTTTAGCTAAAGCACTTAAAGACCTCGTAGATAAAACTAAGGCTAATAAAAAGAGTAATTATCTTTTCTTAGATAGTGAAGGCAAAGTCTTTAGCCAACCTAAAGTCACTGAATACCTTAGATCTATTATCCCTGGTCTTAATCTCACCGACTTCAGAAAACTCAAATCTACAAGAGTCCTACTTGAAGCACTTAGACAAAAACAAGAAATGATTACTGGTATGATATACGACATCACACAAGATCAAGTTGATGATGTTAAAGGTGAAATCGTTGATGTTATTGCTGATGTTGTTGAACAAGCTTATAAAGAATCTGTTAAAGCACTCAGCCACCAAAGTATGAATACCACCATTAAATCCTATATTAATCCACAAGTCATTTTAAACTTCCTAGCCACAGGCAAAGTCGCTGATAAAATTGAAGATATTGTATTTAAAGATCAAAAACTCGTCTTTGATCCCCAAGTCTTTATCACCCAAGCTTTAGCTTATGGATCAGCTACTGAACAACTCTACGGCAAAGAAGAATATACTAGTTTAGATGACTCTGGTAACAATATGCTTAAAAAAGCTTCTATACGATTGAGCTTTATACTCTCTAGATTCTTATCTAATGCCTTTATATAATATATGCAAAGAAGAAAAGTGTCAGCTATATACAGGTGTTTGAATCCTATGACTTTATAGGTTTTAACTTTTTCCCTATAAACGAGGTGGCGATAAGGATCTAGACTTCTATCTTTTAAGACCTTAGATTTCTTGCTTTTGGAAGAAAAAAAAAACTCAGTAGCGAGTTTAAACTCACTACTCTTGTCTATAACCATCGAACCATCTACCAACCTTATTGGTATATCTAATTCTTTCTGCACTTTGACAAGTGCTAGATGAAGTTTCAGGGTTCGCACAATGTGCTTGGGCTTGTTCAAGAGTCAATCCTCTTTGGATAACTCTATTTGAACGATTTGATGCTGCATAGTGTCTTACGATTTCGTATCTCATTTTTTATCTCTTTCTATCATAGTATGATAAGGTGGATTTATTCATGTTTTTGAATTTGGGGAATAAATTAATATCTATCTTTTCACCATAGACATTAATTGATTTAGGTTTTTGAATTTCTAAACCTAAGTAAAACGCTACTGCTTCAGATTGAAGCAATCCTAGATCTTTATTTCTTCTCATATCTTAATCCTTCCATGTGTTTTGAATTTTGCCAATTAAATTGGTCATTGTTGTTAGTATCTTTTCTTGATTCATCTCACAAGTCTTAGACTCGTAATTGTCTTTATCATAAACCGTCACTTTTGATTTTGTCCTAAAGTGATGTATTATGATAAATAATCGTCCCGCATACACAATATCGCCATCATCATTTATCTCAAAATTGAGATTAGTCAGTTTTTTCAAATATTCTACAAGTTCCATTTTTTAGATCCTTTCTTTATGATTGTTAAGTTTTTGTTTGTGTTGACCATTGCTTTAGCTTGGTGAAGCGTTAATTCACTAGCTATAGATTTTTTACCCTTGCTTGTTTTATCAATCACAAAATACATGATTATTCTTCTTCCTCAAGGTAGGATTCAATGATAAATTCTTCAAATTTATCACATGAATCATCATACTCATCATTAGATGATTCATCGACATAAGACAAGATCATAAATTCTTCAAAGTCGTTCATAGCTTAATCCTTTCATGATTGTTATTTGCTACTTCCTATACTCATTATATGTTTTAGGTGAAGTTTTTAAATTAGGTGAAAAAGATTAGATATTTCAATAACTTACACGATTCGCCGCGCCACATAATATGTAGAAATCTAAGGTGATATAAAAGGCTATTATGTAGAAATCTTGCATAGGGTCCGCATACTTTCACCACACTTTCACCCCCACCCCTAGATTTCTACATATTACAAGGCTAGATTTCTTCACAGGGGTCCGCATACTTTTTCAGCACCTTAGATTTCTTGTTTCATGAACAAAAAAAAAGTCTTACTAAAAGACAAAAGTCTTTTAGTATCTTGATCTATTTTCATACCAAGCCACTAAGATACCATTCTCAATTTTACTTTTATAATTATTAAAATAAAGAGTTTTTGAAAAATTTCTTTCCGGATTAAATTTATAATCTGCGTGATGATAAAATTCTACTCTAATCTCATAATTATCTAATTTAAAAGATTTAATTAGATCAATATTTTTAAGTAGTAAATTTTTAGTTTCTACACAAAGATCATCCGAAGGTTCAATCAAAGACACTATATCAATAACTATAGTCTTTTCATTGAAAAGCTCATCAAAAAACTTGTCAAGTTTTCGAGTGATGAGAAGGTGAACGATATCAATAATTTTTTGTTCTTCACTGGGGCAGTACTCGTTCCTAACTGCACCAGTTTCCCCGGGGGTTTTTAAAGCGTCCCACAAGAAACTTGGGGAAGCAAAAAAGCCGAGAGATAAGAGAAAAGATCCAAAATCATGAATAAGCATAGCGTTTTCCTTTGTTTGTTGTTTTGTTTATTTGCTATACTCATTATATGTTTTAGGTGATATTTTTAAATTAGGTGAAAAAACTTATATATTTTAAGCACTTACAAGATTCAAACATCCCCATTAAATGTAGAAATCTAGGTATTGAAAAAGAGGCTAAAATGTAGAAATCTAGGTGATCACCCCTATCAGGTCCGCATATATCTCACCCACCCTTAGATTTCTACATTTAATTTTGTCTCTCCACCTGAATAATAGGTCCGCATATATAGAAACCACTCACCCTAGATTTCTACATTTTACCTCCTTAGATTTCTACATATTATCAGGATATGTAAAACCCATAAGTGCTTAAAATATATAAGTTTTTTCACTCATATTAAAAATCTCACCTAAAACATATATTGAGTATAAGAGATAAAGATAAACTCTTATACTTATCAACATAGATGATTGATAAGTTTTTTAACATAGCAAAACAAAGGATATAACGCTATGACAAGTTTCAACAAAACTCAATTTCTTTCTCAATTTGCTTCTTTCAGACCATCTAATGAATGGGAAGAAAAATTTAGTAAATCTCTTCACCGACAAGTTGAAAAATACGGCAAAGAGTTAAGTGATAAACAAGTCGAATGCTGGAATAAGCTTATTGCTCCTAAAGTCGTTGTCAAGCTTGAATCTTTATCTGAAGAATCATTAGGATTATTAACTAAAGCAAATAATGTTTTAGTGTATGCTAG
>JACCDX010819329.1_pt1 | contig 16710 bp, 30 predicted proteins | sample 7449681 | NCBI WGS metagenome assembly JACCDX01 (sample SAMN15323450, study PRJNA562643) | freshwater metagenome | isolation source: river surface water | place: USA:Blue River Watershed | collected 2017-08-18 | reverse complement strand
TTGACCTGAGTAAGTCAAACTAAAAACTGCTCACTAATTTTGGTTAGGCAGATTCCATTTGCGGATGCTGAGTAGAGTTGCGATTCTAGATCTAAAAACTCGTTCCTAACCTTTTTTGGGCCCGTGGGCCTGTGGTCTAAATCACATGCCTTTAAGTTGCGAAATGTCAGTTCCCCATGCTAAGATTAACTATATAAAGAAAGAAGGAAAAATGATAGCCACAGCCCTAGCCCTACAAGAAGCAACACAAGAAGCAGTATTTGATGAGAGCACTATTGTTATCGCTAAAACGATAGCAGAGCAGTTTGGATTAGATGACAATGATGATTTTATTAGACAACTGTTTGTTTACTCATCGCACCTATCTGCCCTTACTGCCTCATTAGTTACCAATGTCTGCTTGACAAAGGACCAATTAGATGAGATGATTAATGTTATAAAGGAATTTGACACAATGTCAAAGGAAATGGAGTAGGCCCCTATGGACCAAACAGTAATACATGCAACAGAGGACTTTCTTAAGTCTGAAATTGCTAAGAAAAATGAACGCATTCAGTCACTGGAAGAGCATGTACAACGTGTGACACAACGTGATTATGCCAGCGCTGCTAATCTCACTGCAATGCGAGACCAAATGCATGAATGGACGATTAGTGAATTAGAGAATTCTGATATCACACAAGAACAGGCTGAGGCAATTGCTGAGATCTGTGGATTCGAACTTACAAAAGAAGTTGAGGCAATTGTAACCGTCGAATATTCGTTAACACTTAATGTACCTGCAGGCGATGAGATTGAAGATATCATTCATGACATCGACTGGGATTCAATTACATATGACACTGATAAAATCAGTTATGTAACTAGTTCCATTAATGGAATTGAGTTTTAGTAGGGGGCTGCTAAAGGACCTGGGCACGTCTTTAAAAGGCCCCACCTCAAAAATAAAATGCCCGTGCCGCCTGTGGATAACTTTGTCAATTACGACACACCTTAAGATCGCTGTGATTTTGCCCACATGTCCGATTTGCCCATCTTTAACTATCCAGAGTTGCATTTGTCAGCCAATACTGCTAGACTTAGAGTAATCAATAAGAAAGGAAAAAAAATGGCTCATGAATTAGAATCACAAAATGGTGTTACAAGTTTTGCATCATTTCGTGAACCTGCGTGGCATGGTCTTGGCACTGTGTTCACTGAAGAAAAATCAACTAGCGAAATGCTAGAGGCTGCTAACCTTAATGGTTGGAATGTTCGTTTAGAGGATTTAGAAATTCCATCTACACTAACAAGCGATAAATCATATCAATATGTTGTTCGCACAAACCCTACTGATAAATCTCAAACTGATGTTTTGGGAATTGTTGGTGAGCGTTATCATCCATTGCAAAATGAGGAGTTATTCTCATTTGGTGACAACATTCTTGATGGCGGTGGTCGCTGGGAAACTGCTGGCGCTATTCGTGGTGGTCGTGTTGTATTTGGCTCTCTTGCTCTTGAGCGTGAGACTGTTCTAGACCCAAATGGTGTTGCGGATAAGGTTAAAACTTATTTGCTTATTAACACATCACATGATGGCTCAATCGCTATTCAAGCAAGCATAACACCTGTTCGTGTTGTGTGCGCTAATACTCTTAACCTTGCGTTAGGTCGCACAAAAAAGCGTGATGGTGTAAAGCAATCTTTCAAGATTCGCCACACACAAACTGCACAAGGTAAAGTGCAAATTGCTCGTGAGACTTTAGGTCTTGCTAATGCATACATGGATGAATTCGACAAGATGGCTAAGTTAATGATTGAGAAAGAAGTTTCTGCTCAACAATTTAACGACATCATTCTTGCTGCATATCCTAAGCCTGAAAAAGATGCTAAGGGTTCAATCAAGAAGTGGGAAAATAAAGTTGATTTAATCAACGATATTTACACTGGTGAATTCAATGGAATGATTGCTAACACTGCTTGGGGTGCGTTCAATGCGCTAACTGAGCGTTTGGATTGGTATCGTTCTGCTCGTGGTGCTAATAACGAAAGTTTGTTAGCGTCTGCAAGTGGTTTTGACCCTGCTATCAACGCAGAAAAAAATCGTTTGCTAAAAGTTGTTCAAGGTGTTATGCAAATCGCATAGCGTAACAAAAGAAAATCCTGAGCATGATTTAAAACTGCTCACCTTATTGGTTCCGTAGATCAATTGGTTAGATCGCTACCCTGTCACGGTAGAGGTTGCGGGTTCAAGTCCCGTCGGAATCGCAAAAAGGGCCCGTGCCCATCTTTATTTAAATAAAATCTCATTAAGAAAGTTATTAAGGGGGCTTGTATTTTTTCCCATAATTTGCTAAAATTTATATATGACTCAAACCACCTATAAACCATATACCATAGATGAACTAGTAACAATGATTTATGAGGAGAACTTTTCTCATTTTGATTTTATAGAAAATATGAATTCAGGGGATTGCGATTGCTCCCTACATACCACATTAAACACAATTGTCAAGTATTGGGGTGAATAATGAAAGTTAGAATTAGTCTTGAACAAACCATAGATATCGATGATGCAATGTCTAATGATATAGGGTTTGAAATGTATGGACCTACTGATATGAGTACTGAGGATAAAGTAGAATATCTAATGGCTAGATTTGCTGAAGATATAGATACTATGGTTAAATATAATGAAGTAATGGGTAATATCTCAATAGAATATATAGAGGACTGATCATGCTAGGTTATACTATAGAAGATTTAGATAATATGATTGATTCTGTCGATACCGCCATAAATAAAATATATGAGCCTTCAGAGCCTTGGCTACATGGAAGTTTATCTAAAACCAAACAATTCTTAGAAGGCCTATGGGCAGAAGGGTATTTTGACTAATGTGGATTAAGTATTCTTATGTATGTACTGATTGTGATGCTTTGACTGAGATCACTACCCTGCAAAAATTGTATGACTATCGTGGCTGGTGTGCCTGCGGATCTGCCAACCTGATGAGGGTAGCAATTGAGGATGGACGTGTCAAGGAAAAGCGTGTGAGAAAGGTCACACTCCCATAACTTGAAACTGTCAGCCCAAACCCCTATAATTATATTAAGACCTAGTAGAAAGAGACCCTGAAATGCACACATTACATTACTGGCTAGTAGAAGCAGAAGATAGAGAAGATTCTAGAGCCATTGTTACTAATAGATTAATTAGTGATGACGGCGAATCATTTGTTGAATGGTCAGACTGGCATGTAGTTGGTGGTGGACGTTGGTCTGATTCACAGTATGAAGATTCATCTGACATGATTGTGTCCTATGCTGATAATCCTGATAAGTTTAAAGAGATACTTGAGGGTTGTAAAAAAGCAAGGGTAAGAGAAATGAATGATTATCTTTCTCGTATGAACCTAGATAAGTTTACTAGTGATATCGTAGATTACATATCAAACAATGCTTCATTAGATAATGCTAGATTTGATATGAATTCTTATTACATCAAAAAGGCTGTTCATTTAATGAGTGAGCATTATAACCCTGATAGTTACTTTTACGACCTTATTGAATATACCGCCAGTATGGACTATGTTCAAGACCATATTGACAAGATGAACCCTAAAATGCTATTCTTAGTACCCATTGATTTTCACTTCTAGGAGCAATGATGACCCAAAAAGAAATGCTTAAAAAGATGATTGATGATGCATGGAATGTCTATGTAGAACTTCATAAGGCTGAAATCGAATCAGGTTACGATGATGCTATGGATGGCTTCGAACGTAAAGAGGCTGAGGGATATGCCTTTGGACTTGAAGCAGCATACACTTTCCTATATAATGAAAACTATTCAACTGAAATCGACTTCGACCCATACGAATACGAGGAATCTTTAAATGGATAATTTTATTGAGATGGATTTTGAAGAGGCAGATGAGAAGTTTCACTTCATGGTTAATAACTATGATGAGAATGCATCCTTTAATGGTTTGATGTTTGAGACCTATGGGGATGAAGTAGAGTATGTAAAATCTATGCCACAGAATCGTATCTGGATGTATGGTGATGGCGATGATGGTGGTACTTACATATGGTCTGGCTGGGGATTTGTAAATAGATTAGGTTACTTTATTAGCGAAGTACCCTGCCCTGAAAACACAACTATTCAAATTAAAATATCAGAGCCATGGCATTACTGTGAAAATTGTGATGCAGAATTTGAGGACCCTGATAACAAGATTAGAGATATGTTTGACGATGCTGGTTTGGAAAAATGTCCTGCTTGCGCTACAATGGAAGAACTTAAACAACTGGAAGGAGTAAAGTAATGGCCCTATGGAACATCGAAATTATTATTGAGGGAAGTGGCAACTATCTCAATTTTGACTATGAGACAGACCATAATGATGAAATGAGAATTTATAGCGAAATCGAAAACATCATTAGTATTGTCCCAACACTGGTTGAACCTGAAGAGGAGGAGTGATCAGTGGAATGGACACAATTGGACCTATTCGATACAATGGATAACAACGACTCAAAGGAGAAGCAATAATGGGAGCAAGAATTAATTACGTATTCAAAGATGGCACAGATACTAGCGTAGTGTTGTACAGTCATTGGGGCCAACTTGAATGGGAGACTGACATTGCAGGAGCGCTGCAGCATGCTAAGCCACGATGGGACGATGCTGCGTATGGAACTCGCATGATGATTAGTTATCTTATTCAGCATAGCATTTTAGATGAGACAGGCTTTGGTATCTATGCTGCACACAATGTTGGCACTATGGACCTAGGAGAACAGACCGTCGTTATTGATTTTGTTGATAAGACTGTTACTGATAATGTACCTGTTGACTGGGATAAATTTGTTCTAGCATATGGCAAGGATCTTGTCGATGCATAATAATATTAGCAAGGACGTTTCTCATCACGTTGCTTGCCTTATGCAGTAGGGGGAAGGGTCACCTCCTGCTATCGAGGGGCGTAGGTGCCTTTTCCCACTTGCGCCCCTTCTAATTTTTTGATACAATGAACGAGGGGTATGATAATGGCAATTCGTAGATTAGGTATGAGTAAAGAAGAAAAGATAGCCAAAACCATTGGCAACTCTCTTTCTGACTTTACTATTGACTTAGAAGCAGTTGGTTATTATTTATCTAAACAGCCATATCTTATTTATTCAAGGTCTATGGAGGTTTTAGAAAGTGCTGAGTTCCAAAAGGAATCAGTAGAATATAACAGAATGGGATACTATAGTGACAGACTTTTCTAATAAGGTAAAGATACTTGCTAAGTTGTGGATTGATTTCCGTGATGATGAAAAAATGCAAGACTTCATAGAGTATAACGATATGGGTTTGCCACTTGCTTATCTATCTGATAATGAATTAGCAAAACCAACAGACTTAGGAAATAAATATATTGAGGAAACTTTTGACTTGTTACTTGCCTCTTTAGATATTGAGGAAGATACAGGGTTTGAGAGTTTGGATGAGTTATTTGGAACAGCCTTATAACTCATTCACTTCCCCCATATAGACCGAAAACACGGGGATCGAGCCAGGACATTACGATAGCCGATCTTTTTTCCCGAAACCAGGTATTACGAAGAACTATAAAAAATCCCTGAACTTATCAAACCACTATATCAAACAATGTTATAATTTGTATATGAGTCCTAGAAACTTTGCAAAGAACCAACTTGGAAGTAATTTTATATATAACAATGGTAATAGGTTTAAGGCTCCTCAATACTTTCCTAATCCCCCGAAGTTTTGGATCAAGATAAAAAACTGGATCTACACACGGCGCCACTATGTCAAATAATACTTTCAGACATTACGATGGCGGGCCAAAAACCCCTGAAGAGATCGAGGAATTCTGGCGGGACTTAGGAAGAGAACCAGAAATCCCCCTAGTAGTAGATATAAAACCATCATCTTCTGATAATTAAAACTTTTTAAATCTTTTGATTTATTTATCAAACCTTTATATATTTTTTTTAAATTTTATTACGAAATTTGCAGAAAAATCCCTGAAATTGTCATAGTGTTTTGTGTCAAAACATACTTGACAAACACTAATGTTTGATATATAATGCCAAACCATATATGCTGGATATGGTGGTTTGACAAATATGGATATGTATGATAGGTGGTTTGATATGGGGATATGGGGTTTGATAAGATTACGACGCCATCTATAAAAGCGCTCTCTTACCCACTATCCTCCACTTCACTCCACTTTAACCCTATGCATAAAAATATCAGTAAGAAATATCTGTGGATAAACTTGTGGATAACTATGCTAAAATAGCATTATGAAACCACATATCGACCTTATACTATGTCTCATTTCCCTAGTATTAACAACATATCTAGTCTTTATTATCAAACCATAATTTGCCAGGGTATCAAAGACTCTTGATAGCCTTATTGACCATACGTATCAAACTCTTCTTCTTGATCTTCCTAGCATCAAATGTCTCCGTATATCCGCTTTGAGGCATATCCTCTTTACTCAGATAATGTCCATATCTTTCTCTTAGTGTATTTACTACTAGGGTTTCTATGGTTTTTGCTTTATACCGTTCGAAAAAGTGCCAATAGGATACTAATACCCAGCCTTTGGTCTTATGGGCTTTAAACCTCCTACCAGATATATCTGATATCCCTATTTTGATAGCATTCAATTCAGGATGATATAAAATATATAGAATTGCTTCTTCCATGAGAATATAGTACAATGAATATATGAACGAATATAAGTATGTTTGTAATAGGTGTGGAAAGGTTTCTATGATATCTTTTGATTCCCCGCCAAAATGTCCAAACTGTCTCTATGATATTAAATGATTAACTGGGATGAACCAATATCTAAACCAATAGTTGAGAGTTGTATTAGGTGTGGAGATTTTGTCATTACTGATGATAAGGCTGAGATATCTATCTTTATGCTAGATCACTATGGAGAGAATAGAACCTGTAAAAGTGAATGGGTTATTACCTGCTATAAATGTGGAGAGAAGTCAGAAAGTTATGAGTTTTGGGATAAGCATCAAACAATGACAAATGGGGACATATGGTGTTTGGGCAAAGTATGGGAATACTAGAGATTCTAACCTTTATTGCATCGATAGATGCATAGGGTGGTTTGTTATTTCTATTTGTCGCCGAACTTTACTTTTCGCCCGAACTTTGATATACTGAATTTATGGAAGAAATAGATAAAAATATAATTTATGTGCTTCAAGAAGGCTTGTATAAAGAATACGAATATGGATTGCCAGATGAACCAAGACGAATGGCAAGATATGTTATGCATGTTTTAAATTCTAATGGGTATGAAGTTTTAGCAAAGGATGTTAATGGATAATATTAAAAGCCTGGATGACTTAACGGATGATCAAAAGCACGATGTCATGCAGTTAGTCATACTAACAGTAAAAGAGATTAGGGAGCAGATTGCTTCTGATATTGAGGCTACCGTTCCACTATGGAAGTCTAAAGGATTACTTAAGAGTCGTCGAACTGAAAAGGCATTTAGAATTTCTGCTGCAATTGCAAGGGGCCAACACGAAACATCTTTAATACAAAAGTCTGATTCCTTGTAGTATAATTAACTATGATGAATTTTGAAAAACATATCCAAACCAAAAACCCACTATTACGATCAATAGGAAATATCTCTGGATCAATCTCTGTTTATTTTTTAATGAAAGAAATTCGTTCTGAAGATAAAAATAATGATTTAAGCGCAAAGATATTTGCCAAACTATTCGTATTATTTGAAAAACCACAAAAGCGTTGGGGTACATATTACACATCCAAAGAATTATCAGTAAGAGGCGATAATGAGTGGCCTAGGGCTAAAACATACAATAAACTTTAATAATTAAATAAACTGATATAATTTTGATATGGCTCAACATTCTTTAATTACTACTAACAGTTCTCAATCTACCAGAGTTTCTCCATATGGAACTCATTCTGGAGTAGACATTACAATTCAAAACGTCAATTCTGCTGGATATATTTATGTTGGCTCTGATGAATTAGTTACCTCTTCTAACTATGGTTTTAGAATAATGCCAAATCATTCTATTTCTTTTGAATTGCCTGGAAGAGATTCATTATATATTATTGGATCTACCAATGGATTATTGGCTGCAGTCATGATTACTAATCTAGAGTCTGGTTCATAATGGCACGTTTTACTCATCCCGCTTTTGGTGACGTAGGTGGACTTACTACAGAAATTAAACCATATTCTCCAACATGGTCTGGAACTGGCTTAACTTATAATAATACCCCCGCAACTGGATCTTATATTAAGATTGGTAATTTTGTTATTGTTCAAATAGATGTACTTTACACTGGTGTAACAAATTTTGGAACAGGACAATATTCTTTAACATTACCATTTGCATCAAAATATCATACAGATGTTTATGGTGGATCAGCACACGATACCCTTCCAACCTTAAGACACTATAGTTTAAAAGGTCACTTAATTCCATCTAGCACATCTATGACGCTATGGCAACATGCAGGATCTGGTAATGATGAGCCTATGGATTATAATACTCCATTTAGTCCAGGAACTGAAGATAAGTTTCATATGTCATTTTCATATATTTGTGAATAAAGTTTGACATCTATACCTTTTACTGATACAATAAAATAATAACCAATAATGTCCCCATCGTCTAGGGGCCTAGGACATCGCCCTTTCACGGCGGTAACGTGGGTTCGAATCCCATTGGGGACGCAAATGGTTTGACTTGTTTAGGAGACTGCTGTAGAATGGGATATATGATTCAAAGAATTGTTCTTTCTATTATGATTATTGGATTGGTTGGGTTTTATTTTTATGGCATCTAATAAAATTGTTATATGTCCAAACTGTAAAATAGAGATAGAGGTTAGATCTGCCTTTGCACATATGACCTTAACTAGACACCTAAAGGAGCATAAATAATGGCATGTAGTTGTGGATTTTCAACTGAGTACCCTGAATGTAATGGAACACACAAGGTAGTAAGTAAAGTAAGAAAAAAAATTGCAGAAGATGTTCAAGAGTTATTAAATAAAGACATTTGTAGTAATGAAGATATAATTAATTTAATTTTAAATAAAAAATAAATATTGGGCTGTAACTCAGATGGCAGAGTGTGGAACTGTTAATTCCAAAGTCGTAGGTTCGATCCCTACCAGCCCAGCAAAACTAAATAAGCACCAGTAGCCAAGTTGGTTAAGGCCCCGAACTCATAATTCGGTTATCATAGGTTCAAGTCCTATCTGGTGTACTTGCCTCCTTAACTCAGGGGTAGAGTACTCGCCTTGTAAGCGAGTTGTCGTAGGTTCAAATCCTACAGGAGGCTCTCTGCGGATGTTGCATAATGGTAGTGCCTCTGCCTTCCAAGCAGATAGTGCCAGTTCGATTCTGGTCATCCGCTCCACTCTCTCGTGGTGTAATGGCAGCACAGAGGCCTTTGAAGCCTTTAGTTTTAGTTCGAGTCTAGACGAGAGAACTATACCTCTGTAACTCAGTGGATAGAGTAGCGGACTTCTAATCCGTTTGTCGTTGGTTCAAATCCAATCAGAGGTGCGATTTTATGCTATCTAAAACAATATCTGCACTGCCATGACTATCATATGATGTAATTAATTCATATTCATTACCCAAATACTTACAAAGATATTTAAATACATCGTCATCTCTATAGTCACTAGTTCTTAATTCTGTTAATTTACAGTCATCAGGAGCGAACAAAATATTTACCAATCCAGTTCCCGAAATACCTACAAGATGCTTTGCATTTTTATATAAATTAATTTGTTCTTCAAAAGTTAATGACTCATTATATATAATTTTATATCCTAGATTTGCATAATATTTTTCAATTTTTTCTTCATCTTGGATAAATCTTGGATTTTTATCTGCATATCTACGTGAAATATAAATATTATGTAGTGCTTCTCCATTTTCTCTTAAATGTTTTCTTAGAAGTTTAGTTGTTATTGAATAACTCTCCATATGTAATTGATGATTAAGAGTAGTTGTTATTATTTTAGGAAAGGTTATTGTTCTATATGAAAAGTATGGAATAAAAACATCTTCAGGATTTAGTCCTATTTTTTTAAGCGGATTATTTAAAAATTTATATACATCAAGATAGTTTTGACCTGATTTACTTGACATAGGAACTCCTATTATTGATTTAAACTTTACCCCCTTTTCATTTAAAAATAAAATTCTTCCAATATTTTCAAATAAAAAATGTAAATAATTATTATTGCAATGAGCAAAAAATATAGGAAGGCTGTCTGAAATCTTTAAATGTTCATCATCTTGTTCTCCACCAGCAAGAATTGTCAAATTTTCTAATAAATAAAATTCTGGCTCTAAGCAATTTACTGACTGTATTTGTTTTTCATTGTAATGTCTTCTATGATAATTAATATAAAGATCGCTTGAACCAATATTCAATGGCTCAACTCTAGGTACTGAGGGGGTTACATGGCGATCTATGCCTATAATAATCTCTTCTAAGTCCAACTTAACTCCCGCTTTCATTTATGATATACTTATATTATACAGGATGGAAAAAAGTGACAAATAGAGCATTTATCTTTGACTTAGATGGCGTTTTAGTTGATAGCAAAGAAATCCATTATTTAGCATTAAATAAAGCCTTATCAGACATTGATAAAAAATATATAATTAGTTTACAAGATCAAAAAGATATATTTGAGGGGCTTAGCACTAATCAAAAATTAAAGTTATTAACAGAAACTAGGGGACTACCAGAGTACTTACATGATCATGTTTGGAAAACAAAACAAGAACACTCTATTGATTTTTTTAATTCTCTTCGTCCAGACTATGACCTAATTAATATTTTTAAAGAAATAAAATCAAACAATATTAAAATTGGAGTTGCCAGCAACAGTATTAAAAAAACTTTAGAGTCATGCTTAATGTCTTTAGGAATATATGATTTAATAAATTTTTATATTAGCAATGAAGATGTAAAAAGTCCAAAGCCAAGTCCAGAAATGTATCTTGAATGTATAAAAGAGTTGGGATCAACACCACAAAACACAGTTATATTTGAAGATAGTTATGTAGGAAGAACTGCAGCAGTATTATCTGAAGCAAGATTAATATCAATTGAAAACAGAAGCAGTCTAAATATTGAAAAAATAAAATTAGAAATATTTAATAATAAAAAACCTGTAAACGTTTTAATTCCTATGGCTGGTGAGGGATCAAGATTTAAATTGGCTGGATACGAAAAACCAAAACCACTTATAGATATTAATAATAAAAGCATGATACAAACTGTAGTAGATAACATAAACTATGCTGCTAACTATATTTTTATTATAAAAAAAGAAGATGATGATAAATATGGAATTAAAGAACACATCAAGTCATTTTGTAGTAATGCCACAATCATATACCAAGATGGTAAATTAGATGGCGCAGCAAAGACTGCACTATTGGCTAAAAAAGAAATTGATAATGATTTACCACTTATTATCGCAAATTCAGATCAATACGTCATTTGGAATAGTAAAAAAACAATAAATAATTTTATTAAATCTGGAGTAGATGGTGGTATTTTAACTTTTACTGCAAATGATAAGAAGTGGTCTTTTGTTAAAAAAAATAAAAATAATTTTGTTTCTGCAGTTGCTGAAAAAAATGTGATTAGCGATGAGGCTACGTGTGGAATATATTATTGGAAAAATGGATCTGATTTTGTTAAGTATGCAGAACAAATGATACAAAAAGAAATTAAAACAAATAATGAGTATTATATTTGTCCAGTTTATAATGAAGCAATTAAAGATGAAAAAATAATTGTTTCAGAAAAGGTATACGAAATGTGGGGGATAGGAACTCCAGAAGACTTGTCGTTATTTTTGGAGTTTTATCAATGAAGATAATATCCCACAGAGGAAATATTAATGGTAAAAAAGTTGATTTAGAAAATTCCTTTGATTATTTAAAAAATGCTATAAGTTGGGGATTTGATGTAGAAGTTGACTTATGGGTTATAGATAATAAAATTTATTTTGGTCATGATAATCCACAATATCTCATTAATCAAAAACAATTTAAAAAAATTAAGAAACATTCCTGGTTTCATTGTAAAAATTTAGAAGCAATACTTTACTGTATTAATAAAAAAAATATTAAATATTTTTGGCATCAATCCGATGATTTTACATTAACAAGTAATGGATATATTTGGACATATCCTGGCAAAGAAATAACTAGTAAATCTATAATTGTCACGTTCGATGATTTAAAGTTTAATCACGAGATTAAACCATATGGAATCTGTACAGATAGACCAATACTATATTCCTAGTTTTCATATTTGCTTTTTATATTAAAGTTATTTTTAAGAAAGCCTTCGTAAATTAAATTAAACGAGTCATCTTGTGCTGAAATATATGGAGAATCTTGATCAACATCATTTTTTCTTAAATTGCCTTCTGGATAAATCTTTACATCTTTTGTTAATTCTCCACCAATATTAAATATATTTCCATATAAAGATCTTGGGAAATGTCTTCTGTTAATTATTTTTAAAATATTATCTTTATTAATAGGCATTGGTGTGTGTATGTCATAATCTAACGGACTTTCTATTTTATTTTTAATTAAAAACTTATAAGTGTTTTCTAATATTGATACATATCTATTGGGTCCAAGTATTTCTTTGTATCTGTTTATCTTATCAATCAGCAATCCTCCATGTAAAATTTTAACATTTTCTACTGGTTTTACAATAAAAAAATCATCATTCATTAATATAAAATCTTTTGAAATATTTTCAGTTTCTGCAGCAGTTTTTATTGCCAGCCTAATATTTTCAAATTTTGTTGTGGTATTTGGAACTGATATAAAATTTCCACTATACCATTCAGGCTTGTATCCTACAACCCATATGTTGTCATGTGGTAGGTTATTTACTACAGACCTTATAGAATACCTTAACTCTTCGTTTTCTCCTGGTCTACAGATATATACACAGTCCATCTTTTAAGTATAGCATGATGATATAATTGATAATAAAGAAAGGTTTTTATGAGCAACCCCTGGATTTCTCCAGTAATAGAATACTATAAGATATTTTTTGGTGATGCTGCCGATATTGTTATTGATGTTGGTACTAGAGATGGAAATGATGCAGCACTTATACAGCAAAAATTACAAACAAAACATATTTATGCTATAGACGCTAGAGAAAGTGCAGCAAAAGAAACTAAAGAATTGCACCCAGACTTTAATGTATTTTATACAGCGATTTCTAATTATAATGGGGTAACAACATTTTGCTCAGTTTTATCGGATGACCCAGATTATGCTGGTTCGTCTTCCATATATAATAAAAAATTTAGAAGAAAAGAATATAAGCATGAAGTAATAGAGGTTCCAGTTAAAACAATGGATGATTTTATTGATGAGAACGATCTAGCATATAAATTTTTAGATATTGTTAAGGTAGACATAGAAGGATATACTTTTCAATTTCTCCAGGGTTTTAATAAACATATTAATAATGTTAAATTGTTCCACCTTGAAACAGAAAAAAAGTCAACACATAAAAAACATGCCAATAGTGATGAGATAATTGATTATTTAAATTCAAAAAATTTTATTTTAGTTGGAACACAACATGAATGGGATCATGATATTCAAGATCAAATTTGGGTTAATAAATATTTAATTAATGATATGAAAGAAAGAGCAAAATGGCTAAGATCTTAATTGTTAGTGGTAACTTAAAGGATTGGTCTAAAAATAGTGGCGGTAAAGAAAGAACTGCCACTTTAGCAGAAGCATTAATAAGTCATGAAGTAACATTTCTTTCTTTTGCATGGGGCCAAGAGTCTATGAATATTTTATTGCCAAATGGCATACAACAAATACAAGTTGGTTTTGAACATAGGGTATTAAAAAAATATAAAGATTTAATTAGAGGCAGAGCAAAAGCAAATCATGACACTGCTATAGAATTGTTAAAAGAAGAATTATATCCATTTACCAAAAAATTAAAACAACTTGCATCAAAAAATGATTTAATAATTTTAGATCATTTTTCTGTTGCACCTCTTGTAGAGTCTATTAAAGATGTCCCTATAGTATATAATTCTCACAATGCTGAGATTGTAATGGCAAATCAACTATATCCAGAAAATAAAGAAATAATTAGTATAGTTGAAAAAATGGAAAGAAGTGCAATTAAAAACTCAGTTGCAACGACATATTGCTCAGTCGAAGACATTAACAAACTTCAAGAACACTATGGCCAATTACCGTTGTCGTTTTATATACCAAATGGATCTATAATGCAAGATACCCCTGACATAAGAAAAAGAATAAGGTCTAGGGATATTTTATTTGTTGGAAGTAGTCATATGCCAAATATAATTGCTGCTAAAAAAATTATAGAAATAGCAAGATTAATGCCAGATTATAATTTTTTAATTTGTGGAAATGCTGGATATAGTTTACAATATGAAGAACAACCCAAAAATTTTAAAATATTAGGGCACGTAGAAGACAATACTCTTCATAAATTATTTAAAGATTCTTTTGCTTTTATCAATCCAATGGAATCTGGATCTGGAACACATCTTAAAATGATGAAAGCGCTTAGTTATGGTATTCCAATTCTTACATCTAGCATAGGTGCTAGAGGATTTTCCGATGAAGAAATAAAAGAATGCATGGTTATTGCTGAATCAACAAAGGATTTTATTTCTGCTATTAAAACATTACAAAATAAAAATACTTATAACAGACTATGTGAAAATGGATATAAGCATAGTAAAACATATGATTGGGAAATTATTAAAAATAATTATTTATCTTTTATAAATTCTTTATTAGGCAATAAACAAACTATATCTGAAAAGATTAAGAAAAAAGAAACTATTTTTATGTATACAATAGTTAGGAATAGATCATCACATATTAATAAATTTTATAATCAAATTAAAAACATAGTAAATACCTTTAAAGATGATTATGATTTTTATTTATCTATTTATGAAAATGATTCCACAGATTCTACAAAAGAAAAAATATTTAGACAAGATTGGTCTTTTTTATCTGGTGTATCGATAGTAAGTGAAAACATAAATACAGAATATTTTGAATCAGTTAAAGATGCACAAAGAGTAAAAAATTTGGCTATAGCAAGAAATAAAGCAATTGAGGCTGGCGGATTTTTAGATAAAAGTGATTACGTAATGATGATTGAAAGCGACATAGATTTTGAAATTGACTCAGTAAAAAAGTTATTAGAATTTAAAAACATAGAACCAGATTTTCATATAGCATCTACAATTTCAATTAGGAATAGAAGACTATATGACTGGTGGGCAACTAGGAAACAACCAGAATATCTTGATCAATACCCTTTAGAAGATGGATATAAAAAGAAAAAATATGACAAGTATTATTCTACGTCAAATGGTATTTGTTTATATAGGTCTGAACTATTTAAAAATGGAACAAGATATGGATGGATCAATACTGTTACAAATCAACCTGATTGTGAAATGGTTGTAATTTGTCAATATTTTCATAATCAAGGGTATAGCAACATATACATACTACATGATGCCGAAATTTATCATGAACACAATTAGCCAAATAAAGATTTTAATTTAAATAAAGAGGCTATCCCAGTATGCCTATCGTGCACTTTGTTATCAATTAAAGATACAAAAGTTGGAACGCCCATAACCTCAAAATCTTTTATTAATTCTTTGTTTTCTTCTAAATCAACATTAATTAAATAATATTCAACATCTTTATTTGTAAATCTAAACTCTTCAATAGTTGGTTTCATTTGCTTACATGGTACACACCAATCAGCAGTAAAGTGCATTAATTTTTTCATTTATTGCGTCTAGCCCAACGTGATCTTTTTAAACGCTTCTTATGTTTTTTCTTAGCCATGCGCTTACGACGCTTTTTAATTATTGACCCCATGATTAATTGCTTTTAGGATCAATAAATACTTCTGTTAATCTTGAAGTTTTAGAAACCTTTTTACCAAAATCAGCAAACAAGTATTTGTCTTTTTCAGCATTAACTATTCTACGAGACCAAGAGAATCCTGCATCTCCACCCCATGCTAACCACATAATATAACCATTTGACGGATTGGCTTGATTTCCCCAATCCTTACCCTTTTTATCTACCTCATGACGAGAGAAATAAGAATACATTCTTTTTACTGTACTAAGAGATAGTGTTTCTCCTCTTGCCAGTTGTCCTGCACGAGTCCATCCAACTGCAGTACCTGCACCTTTTGCTTTACCATCTTCTTTAAATTTAATTGCTTTACGTGCTGCTGCTCTTGCACCTGCTGGTGGAGAATATCCTTCAGCCTTCTTTACTGAATCTGTTTCATAAATTACATCATCATCATCTTCGTAAAGATCATCTGCTTTTTCTGCAGGAACACAATTAGGAACCATTTTTCCATTTGCTCCTGGTTTCATTCCACGTTGTACATATCCATCCCAACATGGTGCTTGTTTTTCTAATTCATCTGGACAACAATTGTCTACTTTTTCATACATCATTTCGCCAGCCATTGCTGTTTCCATATCTTTTAATTCTGGTTCTTGTGGTAGCGGATCAATTGGAATCATTAACGACATCATGCATGCAGAGTATTCTCT
>JACCDX011037941.1_pt1 | contig 16712 bp, 26 predicted proteins | sample 7449681 | NCBI WGS metagenome assembly JACCDX01 (sample SAMN15323450, study PRJNA562643) | freshwater metagenome | isolation source: river surface water | place: USA:Blue River Watershed | collected 2017-08-18 | reverse complement strand
TTCAAAAATGTTGATGATAAGTTTGCTGAAAAATGTTTAGAATCTAATATAGGTAAAGGGCTTAAATATAATATAAGCAAAAAATATGGTATAGGTGATGCTGAGCAATATTATGAGGAACCAGTTCCGTCAAACGATGAAGATTTATCATTTTAAATAAAAAAAGGACCTCTGAGGTCCTTTTTTATTTGTGTGTTGTTTGTTTACCAGTATCTATCCCAATATTTTTGTTTAGTACTATAATCTAATTCTTTACCAGTTTCTTTGTATTCTTTATCTATTTTATTAATTTCATCTCTAACCGTCTGGATATGTACTAGTGGTGCTTTTTCACCATATCTTGCCATAGATAGAAATTCACCATCTATAGGTGGAAATTCTTTTGGGAATAAACCACGATTATACAATTCATTTGAAATAATGTTTATTGTTTCTATTTCTGAATATCTATTTTTTTCTGGATATTTTATTGGTTCACTGTTTTGATTCATGAAATTATTTATATAATCTCTATAAGCACTAGGGCTAAAACCAGCAGCTTGTGCATCTCTATTAAAATCTCTTTCTTCTTCTGTCAAGATACCTTTTGTTTTCAAGTATCTTTGTTCAGCCAATAAATTAGCTTTTGCTATGTTTTTTGTTTTATCAAATTTTCTCATAATAATCTATATTCTTTTAAGTACTTTTTTAAGTAATCTTTCTTGTAATGATTGTAATTCATTAACCATATCTCCAATACCTAATTCTCTAGCTATTTGACCTACGCTTACATGTTTACCTTGTGGTAACCCACCTTCTATTTCAGTTAATTTAGCGTTATCTTTTATGTTAACGTTAACGAAATCGACCAAATGGTTAACTGCATCTGCAATATCATTTAAAACGTCATTGATTCTTTTTCTTTGGTCTTTTCTAGATTTTTCGTAATCATCACCAACTCTAGCACCGAATACAGTATCAACATCAATATCTGCTAAATTATAATTAACACCAAACGCTTCCATAAATTGCCATGAAGCGATTTCAGCTTGTTGTCTTCTAGCTGACGGTGAACTTGCTTCTCTAGCTGCTTTTGATGCAAATCCTTTGATTTTACCGCTAAGAATATCATTTAAAATTGTTGATGCTAATAATTTAGTTCCAGTAGCACTAGCATTATTACGGTCTACATTCAAAGTCATATTTTGAGCAGCACCATAAGCCAAAAGTCCGTTATAGATTGGTTTGATTACTTGTTCATCGTTTGTTGTTTGAGTATCAGTATCTATATCGCTTATAGATTTATTACCTAATTCAGCTTTAGCTCTTAATTCTTTTTCTTTGTTTGCACTTATTTCGTCATAAGTACCTTCGATTTGTACTGTATCACTTACATCATAATATGCTGTCCAATCGAAACGAACAACGCTATTATATTTAGCTCTAGTTTGTAATCCGTATAATTGGTCTTTTTGAGTACCCGTTAAATCATTATAATTAGATTTACCAACTTTGTTTAAAAAGTCCCTTTGTATATTTTCATCACCACTATTATCATTACTAACACCTTTACTTATCCATAATGGTTTTGCGTTTGGAACAACTGTTCTATTATACCATTCTTTCCATTGACCTTTTGCAGCAACAAGTGTTGCATCTGGTTTTTGAGCTTTTATTAACATTCTATTATTTGCAGTAAGTCTAGTATTTTTAGCTCCTTTAACGTCTGTCATTAATTTAATTAATTTTTGTAAATCATCACTAGAGGAAATGTTTAATAATTTTTCTTTAAATTGTTCAACCTTTTTCCACATATCAATACTCTCGTCTTTTGTTGGACCTTTTGGTGTATCTTTTGACGTACCTTTTGATGCATCAGTTTTAGCTGGTGGTGTATAATTTTCTAATTGATTTAACAGTTCGTCAATATTAAGAGTATACTTGTAATACTGATTAACCATATCCATATATGGTTGAAATTCTCTTTTGGTTTTTTCTATATCATATTGACCAGTAGTTCTATCTTGCCACATCATGATAAAAACTGCAAATTCTTCACCAAGTAATTCTACCCCACTATACTTACCAAGTATTTTTTGAATTTCTTCAGTCATTTTAGGTGAACTTCCTTTTATTTTTTGGTTTAGTAGTCTAGTATCTCCGAATAAATATAATTTTTTATATTTTTTACCAGTTTTAGATGTAGCTTCTGGACCTATTTTAAATTTAAAACCTTCTTGATTTTCTTTTAACATTTTTTTCATAATGTAATTTTTTTTTAATGTTTTATGTTTTTAGTAATGTTTAGTTATAAATATTGGGTTTTATATTAAAAGCACAATATTTATAAGAATAAAGATGTAATATGAAATATAATACAATAAAAAAAGGGATTTTGGAATCGTTATTAACCGAAAAGGATAACAGACGTATTCTTATTGACAAAGAGGGTGTTTCAGAAGAAATTGCAAATTGGGCCCATAATTTGTCTGACAAATTATCAATATGGATTGTTAAATCACTAAAAGATAAATATGCTAGGTCTACAGCTAATTTACCAGACAAAGTAAGTCTTGATGATTACTATATGAGTTTGGATAGTGATTATAGAGATATTATAGCTCTTACAAAAAAACAAAATAAACCTAATTTTAATTTAAAAGATTTATCGTTTGATGAGGCTTTAAGTTATGTGCCTAGATATGAATATATTGAGAGTTGGATAGGTGACCCAGCAGTTGCTTATGTTAACTTGGCTACTATGAGCTGGGATGAAGCTGAGGCTATGTCTAGGAATTGGCATGAGGGTCTTGCTGTTGGTGGTGAGATTGAGAATCTTGATGATGATAGTGAATTAATACATAAGTTTGCGGATGGTTATTATTGGTCTTTAACAAAGGCTAAAAGATGTAGTAAATCAGCGAAATCGATGGGTCATTGTGGTACAGCTGCTAGAGAGGGTATGTATTTACTTCATTTACGTAAGAATAATAAAGAATCTGTTACTATGGATTGGCATCCAACAGAAAAGTTTTCAATTCAGATAAAGGGTAAGGGTAACAATAAACCACACCCTAAGTATTTTCCATATATTACTTGGCTTATTAGAGATTGGGGTAATATTGAACAGTTAAGAACCGATAAGGGTCATAGACCAGAAACCAATTTTCACTTAGGTGACTTAGACCCAGATGTTGCGGCAGATATATACGGTAAAAACCCTAATATCATGAATGTTCAGACTATGCTTGAAAAGACACCCGACAATCATAAAGCTAAACTTATAGCTAATTTATTCAAATATGATTCATTTGTAGATAAATTAATACCTTATGGGTTTGCCAATTTCTTTGAATTAGCCGATAATAAGAATATGGTAATTGGTGCGGTATTAAATAACCCTACATTTTTAGAAAAGATGAATAAATATAAAGGGTTATTAACTTATACTATTGAGCAAATGGTTAATAGTACAAATGCTAAAGATAGATTAATTGAAGCGTTATTAAAGCGTGACGGGTTAATTGAAATGCTTGATGAAGAAGGTGCTCAATTTTTGATTCAAAACCACAGTAACCCAGATATGGTTGAGGAAATTATATTAGATGCTGAAATGAGTGATGACGACTTATATGAATCTATAAATTTAAGGGAATTCATAACCACACAGTTAAGAAAAAAACTAATAAAATAATAAAAAGGCTCGATTAGAGCCTTTTTTATTGTGTTATTTAAAAAATATTAGTAGATTTGTAATAATGAAGTTAACATTTTTATTTATTGTTTTATCTTTGTCATTGAATGCTCAGAGGTTATATAAGAGTCCTTATCAAAAGAAGATGGATTCTTTGGCTATGGCAAATTTGAATTTGAACATTATAAAATTAAACACAAAAAGTAATGTATATACATACAGACCTTATTATTGGGTAAAGTTTACTTTAAAATCTAGGTTCAATAACAATGTAATCAGCAAGATAAGATTAGATGATAGACTATCAAACATGTTTAATGAATTGGAGTTTGATGATTATTTAAGTTTGGGTACTTATGATGTACGGATGAAGATATACTTATCAAAAAATGTAAGGTTTGTTCAGACAATGATTATAACTGGGATTCAACAACAGACATACACACATACAACTGGATTAATTATAAAATTTTAGAATATGGATTATACAGAGATAAAAGAATACGAATTAAGATTCGTTATTGACCAACAAGTTAGACTTAATATCGGTTCAAATGTTGCTTTGGAAAATAAAGCACCAACAAGTGCTGATAACTTTTATTGGATAGATAGCGTAATACATGAACCTTTTGGTTTGATGTATCATGTTTATGGTGTGGATAAGTTTTTCCATGCATGTGAATTGTATCCATTATTTCCAGTTTTGGTATCTGATGATGTTTTGGATTATCATGATATGTTTTACCATGAAGGTAAAATATATGAGTGTTCTGGGTTAACTTTGGATGATGATTTGAATATGTGGGTTGTTGCCAATGAGAATCAAGAGTCTTTTATTGAGACCACTGTAATGAAAGTTGTTGCTACACCAGATATGTTTGGGTGGTTATACAATGAGGGTCCACCACATGACCATAATCGTTATTGGGGTGATTCTCGTTTTTTGGAGGATTACATTCAGACTTGTTTGGTGGATGCTGTGAAGAATGGTTTTAAGATGTCGATTATTGTTCACGAAGTTTGTCCACATTACAATGGAAGTCATATAGGTAAAGATTGTTCTTGCAAGGGTGGTTTTATTCATGGACCAAAGTTACATGAAGGTAAAATAATTATTGACACATATAATTTATTAAGAAAATCTAGTTCGACTATTATACACTAATGATTCGTGGATACAAAAAAGCGTTAAAAATTTTGATTCAACATGCCAATAATTTGGGTTTTGTTGTGGATTTGAATTACGATGACATATCTATGGTTACATGGGAAAAATTAAATACCCCATCTGATATAAAGATTAATAAAAAATTACCAGTTGAAGAAAAGGTTTATGTTTTGCTACATGAATTGGGTCACAACGAATTAAGAAAAGATTGGGATGAATACAAAAGGGTTATGCCGATTGTTGCGTATGCTGAATCGGTTAAACCCAAGAAGTATAGACGAAGGGTTGGTTATTACGTATCTTGCGTTGAAGAGGAATTCAAAGCTTGGGAACTTGGAAGAAAGTTGGCTAATGAATTAGGTATAAGCATAAGAAAAACTGTTTGGAATAAATTAAAAAGCAAGTGTATTATGACTTATATTAGATATTTTGCAAAAAAATAGTAAAAAAATTTGGTAGTTTAAAAATTTATTCTTAATTTTGTTTCATTAAATAAAAAATGTTATGGCAAAAAAGAAAATAGAAGACAAAGAATTGTGTAAATTAACTGTGCTTAACGAGACTAAAAACCCTAACGTTAATAAGCTCAAACAAATTTACGAGAAGGATAAGCGAAAAGCCAAAGTCATATTTGACAATAATAAAACAAACCATAGTTATTCTGAAACAAGACTATGTTTATTTGAATATCCAAATGGTGATTTTAGAATAGCATCACTTACCAGAAAATATGGTATGTCGATAAACGCTATCATTTATAGTAGAGAATCAAATAATTGGGCCTTGTCATATAAACATAAAACCAAATCATTTTATTTTATCGATAACATTAAAAGGGTCAAGGTTTTGAATATGAACATATTACATACATATTGTGGCAACGCAAATAGTATTGTATATAATTATTTATTGGCTAAATTTGGTTGGATGAGGAATGTTCTTGAGAGCAAACATGGTGGTGCGTTGTCTTTTGCATCCATTATCAAAAACAAATTATACAATGAGAGGGAGATATTGAAGCATGTTTACAAGTGTCCTTATCCAGTTGCAAAAATGTTGTCTGAAAATCATGGTAGTTATTCACCGTGGGATTTTATAAAAGTTTGGAAAGAACAGAAAAAAGTTTTGATAAATGTTGAAAATTTGAAACCAGAGTTTTTAAATTCACCTTATTTTAAGGATACCACAAAGATGGCAGAAAGTTTGGGTTACAAGGTAAATTGTTCTTGGGGTTTAAAAAGATTGAAACAAGAGCATGACAGATATTCCAAAGAGATTGTAAATACAATTTTAGAGTTTGAGGATATAATTGATTTAAACATAAAAAAGGTTTATTGGGATTTTGCTGAGTTTAGTGGGTTTGAAATGTTAAAAACAAACCATGAATTAATTTGTGAAGGAAAAGTTATGTCACATTGTGTTGGTACTTATTCACCATATGTAAACAATGGTTCATGTGCTATTTATCGATACAAAGGTCACACATTGGATTTAAGATATAGAAGACCTTATGTGGTTAAACAAACTGATGAGGTGTTTAAACAAAAACTGGATATCAATCAATTTATGGGTTTCAATAATTCTCAAGCACCCAAAGAATTAAGAGAAGAGGTTCAAGCAATAGTAGACGAGTTCAATATTAATATTATTGATTATACTACAGAAGATGAAAATGCTTGGTTTGATAGTGTGAACTACGATAATGATTTACCATTTTAAATAAATAAGGGGCTTTAAAGCCCCTTTTTTTATTTCTTATTTCTTCTTGCTAACATCGCATCTCTTCTGGCGATTGCGTCAGCTTGACGTTTTTCGAAATCTGCTATTTTATCAGCGTCCATACTTATTGTATTTTTGGCTTTATTTGCAGCTCTTTCTTTTTCTTTTTCCAATTTGTCGTATTTGTACTGCCATTTGTCAGCTGTTTTTTCTTTAGCTACATCGGCTTGTGTTCCGTCAACGTATCCTATTTTTTCTTTCATATTGTTTTTAACAAAATCTAATATTATATCACCATAGATAAGGTAAGCTTTTATGTGAGCATCAGATGCTGGTGAACCTGGTTTTGGCATACCGAATTTTATTGTTGTTTCACCATTTTCCAAACTAACACCATCTGGCAATTTCATTGTAAATTCGTGTTCAAATTCTTCTGAACCCAATCCACCTCTTGTTCTTGCTGGTTGCAAGTTTGATGTAAAAGTATCTTTGTGTTCGATACCACGACCAGCCATTATTTTAAATTCTAGGTAATGTGGGTTTTCACCTCTCATACCCAAATCGTTTGCTCTAACTTGTCCAGCTGGTGCTGTGTATGTTGATACTTTAGAAATTCTACCATAAATATTTACGATTACAGCACCAACCCATTGACCATCTTGAACGTTTTCCCAATAAGGGTCGTTACTATAAAGTTCTTTGGCTTTTGCTATTTTAAAAAGAGTTGAATAGTAATCTTTTTTGGTTGCATATCTATCATTACCTTCAGTGATAAGTCTAAGCGTATCTTTTATACTTTCTTTAACAGACATAAGTTTGTCATAAGCTTTTGATTTGTAGCTATCCAGAATGTCCATAAAAGGTGTTCTTCTAAGAGTTTTGAATACTAGGTTTTCGATTGCATATTCACCACCGTCTTCTAGTCCGCTTGTTCTGTATTTTTTGATTTTATCTTTAAGTGTTTTTACTTTATCAACAACTGATTGCAATTTATTATCTTCATAATCTTTTCTAATATCTTTAAGATTGTCAATAAATCTATCAGCTTTTTGTTTGATTACTTTTTTATTAACTTTGAACTCTTCTCTTTTAGGTTGAAGAATCCATTTGTCGTTTTTTACGGAATAAACAGCAGTTGCAACAAGTTTTGCTTTGATGTCTTGAGCGTATAATTCAACTGGGTATTCGTATACTGTAATATCATGAGCTTGATTCCAAAGTGCTTTTTGAGCATAGAAAAAATCTTCTTTGAATTGGTCTTCCGCTTCTATTTGGCTAAAATCCAACACTATGTGTAAATCTATATCAGAATATTTTGACCAGTTAAAGTTTGCAAGACTACCAGTAAAGATTATGTCTTTCATTTTAACCTCAGAAGGTAAATTAAGTTCTTTAAAGAAATCGTTTGCTATTTTAACTAGTTTTGTACGAACATTTGGGTTAAGTTTATCATCTTGCCATATTTTTGGGTTTAGTTCTGATTTGATAGCAAAACTATTTAATACGTCAGATGGTATTTTTATTTCTTTTGAAATATTGTCAGAAATACTATTTGCAATATCATCGATTTCGTCTATTGGTTGTTTCGTTGATGGAACTGAATAGTTTTCTACTTTATAATTTTCTTTTAAAAATAATTTCATTGTTTAGATTTTTATATAAATATTCATTTTTGTTATTAAAAGATTTATTTTATGGAAAATAAAGCGTATCTTTGTAAAAATAAATGTTATGGATATAAACTGTATTTTGGATTGGGAAGCGTATCATGAATATAAGAATGGTGGCAAACCTAATTTTAAGATTGATACCAAAATAAAAACGGTAGAAGAGTACATGGAGGATTTTAAATTTCATGGCAACCAAATATTGATTGCAGCTTTCTGTGACCCAAAAATGCAAGAAGCGTTTTATTTACATGGATACGAAAAATCATATATAATAAACGGTAAAAAATACGACTCTAAAGAATTGAATTTCAAAGAGAATTGGGATTTGCTTATGTATGCTGTTGAGTGTATAGAGAATATGGGTTATTTCAGTACTATAGAAAAATTCAAAGATGTGAATATTCACAGAATGTGGTTCAACGAATGTGCAACATGGGCTGAGTTTGGTTCTGGTGCCAGAGGTGAAACAAAAAAAGAAACTATATACGAAGCTGTGTTTGATTTTTGTGAAACATATGTTAGAAAGAATAAAGATAAAATTATAGAAAATGGTGGAAAATTATAAAATAACAGAAGAAAACGCAAGTGGTTGTTGTCCAGAATGTAATCATTCATGGGATAAAGGTGATGTGTTTGAAGTGATGAAACAAAATAGTCCTAATGTTGACGATGAAATCATCATGAAGAATGCTGAAAAGAATTATAAATGGACACCAGAAACACCTAGAAGGTTTAGTCACTTGCTTTTTATAGAACCTTCTGATGGTGATTATGAGTTTGATGGTTCAAATGGTTTTTATCAATGTCCAAACTGTCAGATTGCTTGGGATTCTGCAACTGGTGACCGAACTGATAAATACAAAACAATGTTGGATAACCATGCTTCTATGGATAAGTTTATGAAAGAACTTATGGAGAAGAACAAAAATAGATAATTACTTTTTAGGTGGTCGTTTGTTTGTTGGTTTTTTAGGTTTTACAGCGGCTGCTATTTTAGCTTTTGGGTGAACTTTTTTAGGTTCACCAGCAACTTTTTTCTTTTTAGGTTTTCGTTTGTATGGTTTTACTTCAAAAATTCTCTTTTTAAGTGGTTTCAATTTTATGTTATAAGGCTCTTTTTCTAGCATTGATATATCTAAGTCCCATTCGTGTTTAGAACGTTCTTTATGTTGCTCAAATGAGGTTAGAATGTGTTCTTGTATTTGTTCTTGAGTCCACTTGTTTACCTTTGACATTTGAACATGACAAATTTTATCTTTACCCATAGCTATTGCTCTACCGATGTGTTTTGTTAAATGACAATAAGGGCACAACGAAATTAAACCAATTAATTTCTGAATGTGTTTTTCGTCATCGTATTGCCAGATTTCATGACATTCAACATCGTGTTTGAAGCCTTGGTTTTTACCAGTATCGCCACATATCTCACATTTGTTATTAGCGGCCTCATATGATATAAATCGTATTTTATCCCATTCAGAAGGTTTAACAGTTGTTCTAACATTTGAGTAATGACATGTTTTAGGTATTAATTCAACTAGCAGTTGTTTTTTAGGTTTAGTGGCCATAAATAAGTTGTTTATTTTGTATTATAAATATAGGGTAATTTTTATCAAAATAAACGATATTTATTAATAAAATTGAATTATGAAAATTAAATTAACTGAAGGTCAAGTACAAAGACTTAAACATATTTCTGAAGGTCAAGAGGATAAATATAACACACAAGTTAATGTTAGCTTTATTACTAGTAAAGATTTTAACTTCCCTTACGAAATCAACGATATTATCTCAACTAATACGAGAGTTAGTTTTGATATTGATGTAGAGTATAAGAGTTGGGGAATAAAGGGAATTTCTTTATATAACATACAAGGACCAGAAGCCATTGAAGCAGAAATTGAATTTTATGGTGAAAATTATAATGAAAACGATGATGACCTTAGAACTGCAACTATTCCAGTTAAATTAGATTGGGAAAACGTATTAAAAGTTGAAAACGAATCTGGTACTGGACTTGTAACTATAGATAATGATATAGAAATTACACTAGCTGGTAATTCTGAGACTGGTTTTTACGCTAGAGAAATCCAATTAATTACTTATACTTTATAAAAATATTTAAAATAAATTTGTTTAATTAAAATATATTCACTACATTTGTATTAATAAAAACAAAATGTATGAAAAATTTATTTAGTAAACTATTAATTGTTGCAACGGTATTAATTACTTTATCGTCTTGCAAGAAAGAATATATCTACCCTAGTGATACTTACCCAAAAGGTAAACCAGAGTCAGCTTACTTATGGTCTAATGACACAACAAAGTATATTAGTTTATGGGGTAAATTTTTGATTATCGATGCTGTGATGTATGTTGATAATCATGAAACTGGTCAAAAAACAAAATTTAATCATTTTGATGCAACTAAAAACACATCTAGTATGAGATGGGGTGGTAGTATGTTTGATATAGAAACAATTATCAAAGACTCAACAACATACTCATTTTATAAACCCCTAAATATACCTGGAACTGGTAGGTTTGTTTTAAACGGTGATACAACAAAACACTATGGTGTGAGTATTATGGGTTGGAATAAAGCAATTGTTGAAGACCCAGTTTATGGTATTACACAAACTCTTATGGGTGGTAGTTCAAGACCTTTTAGTGGTCAGATTTTAAACTACAATGATAAAACTGTGGTTATGCAAATACAAGAAATGGAAGGGAGTATAAATGGGTATAATTGTAGATATTGGACACAATTAACGTTAAAGAAGATTGAAGAATGGTAATCAAAGATTTAAGAACTTCTTTAAAACAGTTCTACTGGTATTTTCATCACAGTAGAAAACTGTTTTAAGGATTTGATTAAGTTGTAGTCTTAGTTGTATGTGTGAGTGTTCATCACTTAACAAATAAGAGGTTCCGTTATCTAAAATGATTGCTCTTTTGAAACGCATATTGTCTTTTACCCTAGAAACTGGGTAATTTCTTTCTAGAAATTTCATCATCATATGTGTTTCGTAGTCATTCATAATTAAAAGATAACTAAGTCTCCGATGTGGTTATCCCATTCATCAGCAGAAGTTTCGATAGCTAAAACTTCTTTTTCTTCTTCAATTTTAACGATTTGATTGTCCATGGTATTTAAAGTATATAATATAAGTATGTTGATTTTAATGAATATTTTAGATTATGAAAAAATTTGATAATTATGTTTTTATGACTATTTGTGAAAGTAGTATAGTCACATTTAAAAGGTCTCATTTTTCGACATATATGAACTATTGTAAAACGTTGAATTTATCTTTGAAATCTGGTATTCTGGACAAAAAAGAAACTGCTGATATAATACAGATTGGTAATGATTTAGTTTTAATTTATGGTTTTGATGATGAAACATGTGGTAGATATATTGCTGAGTTTTTTGATATGGATAGTGATGTTAGAATTAACTTTTATAAATCAGTGTTGATAACTAAAGAATATTTTGCTTTATCATTTAATTAATCATATAGACTTTTAACTTTTATCAACCCTTTTTTATATGCATTTTTCTTATTATCTAAAAAAGATTTAACAATTTCCAAAACAAAAAATTCGGATAATGGTGGACAAAATATTTGTTTCGACAATGACATAATTTTTTCAATAGAGGTTTTTTCAGACCTTTTTTGACCACATACATAAATATAAATTATTGGGTGGTCATCTGGAAACTCACGTCTTAAAAAATTACTAATAATTATTGCGTCTGACATTGATTTTTCTTTTGATGGTATTATATTTATAACTATAACAAAAAATAAAAATTAAGTAAATGGCAGTAGAAGTAACAACAAAAAACTTTGAAGAAGTTTTAAAAGAAAAAAACATCACAGTGTTAGATTTTTGGGCACCATGGTGCGGTCCGTGTAGAATGTTAGGACCAGTAATTGATTCATTATATGATGATAACAAAGAAAAAAACGTTACAATTGGTAAGATAAATGTTGACGAAAATGGAACAATTGCAGCTCAATATGGTGTAAGAAGTATTCCAACCGTAATCTTTTTGAAAGATGGTGTTGAAGTACCAGAAACTAAAATTGTTGGTCCAAAAAACAAATCTGATTTCCAAGCAGTTATTGATAGACTGTTAGAAAAAACAGAAGCTTAAAACAAAATAAAAAAATGGGCCCATTATCGGGCCTTTTTTTATAGGCTAAGATATTTATAGATATGAAAAAGAAACTTATAATAACTGAATCTCAATTTAAGAGACTTATCTCTGAAGCAGATATTCATGGTGGTATGGTTAAACAAATGAAAGAATTTTTAGATAAATCTTATGAACCAGTTGAAAAATTTGTTCGTGAGGGTGGTGAATATTTTGAGAAACCTATGATTATGGTAAAAGCTGATGAAGAAATAATTTCACCAAAAGATTTATATGAATACATGAAATATAAATTTGAAATGGGAAATGACTTTACAAAACAAGTTATAAGAGATTGGATATCTAATAAAATTACTGACGATTATCAATTGTCTAAAAATGTTGCGATGAATTAATGAGATGAACTTAAAAACTAAAATAAGATTGGTGTTAAGGGAACATTATGGAGAATTTAACACTTACCTAGAGCACGAATATGAAAATAAGCTCACGGAAAATCTTATTATTGGCGACATCAACGATAAAAAAGCATGGATGACATACAACCAAGTAATATTGGAATTGAAAAACACCCTTAAAGACATGCTAAAAGTAAAAGAACTTCAATATAAATTAACAGAAAATTTAAACCCCAATGATGTTTGTATAGAAGTTTTAGAAACAATACAAACCAGAACCCCAGAATTAGAGAGGTTATACTACAAAATTAGAAACTTCTAACCCACATTTAATTAGAAATTTGTTAACTAAAATTTAACAGTTCTGATTTCCAATAATTTATCAATAATTATTTAATAATCAATAACTTACGAGGTAAAAATAACTGAAGAAAATCCATCTTTATTAGTGATAACGAGATATTTATAGATAAATAACTTTAATAAAATTTATATCTATGGAAGCGAAAAATATATTATTCAAATCTACAAACGGTAATCGCACAAGTTTAGATAAAGCTTATAATAAACATATAATAAGTGTTATCGAATCTTTGGATGAGGATAAAAAAGCTAGATGGGAAACGTATAATCTTGTTGTTGAAGTATTGACTGAGAGTACAAAAAAGGATTACATGAAAGAAATAAAATATAGGTTAACTGATGGTGAAGACCCAAACAAAGTTATATTAGATATTATTGATAGGGAGAGTGATAATGTTGATGGTTTGGTATGGTTTTTAAAAAGAAGAATTGAAGAATACGTTGATGAGGATTTTTTCAACAGATTCTTGATGTAGCTATTGATTAAGTGAAAATTTTGGTGTATATTTACAACAAAAAACATTATGGAGAAATTAAACGTTAAAGATAGGTTAACATTTTTAGCTGAAACATTTGATGTGTTTGAATGTGATGGTGATGATAAAGCTGTTAATAAGAAATTAGAATCATTGGTAAAAGATGGTTATACACCAAAAGTTATAGCATCTAACACTGGTGTTGTGCTGGCTATTTTATCTGAAAAGGTAAATGACAAAGAACGTATTTCAACAACTATTAGCGTTTGTTCTAGTGTTTTTGCTGATATGATTGGTGCTGACCCAACTGATAACAAGATGTATCTTCAATGGATGTTAAATTTATTTGTTCGTTTATTGAAGAATAAACAAACCGATAGTATTGAAATGGCTACTCGTTTGGTTGTTGAGGATTTACCACAAGCCAATAAGTATTTAACAGTTTTTGAGGATAACAAAAGAAAAAGAAAATTTAAAGAATTGTGTAAAGGTAGTTACGTTTTAAAACACGTGAACGACCCTACGGATATCAACCAATACAAATCTTTATCCCAGTTGTTTGATGCGGTTGACCCTTTTATTGAGAAAGAACCAAGTGCGTTGGAAAGAACGTTGCAAAAATTTGTTGATATTGGACAAGCTGAAATACCAGTAAGAGATAGAAAGTTTACACTATTTATCCCTAAAACAACAGAAGCCAATGTTGCGTTTGAAGATTTTGCCAACTGGTGTACCGCTAGAAAGGGTAACGGTATGTTTAAAAGTTATACTGAAGGACATAGAAAGCCTAATGGGAATAAGTCAGATATTTATATAATAATACCTAATTTGTTCTTTGAAGGAAAGACTAAAGAGTTGTTTCAGATTCACTTTGAAACTAATCAGTTGAAAGATAGACAAAACGGAAGTAATGTTAGTATTTTTGAGAACGTATTGGCTGAAAGTGAGGGTATTACTAATTTCTTTTATGAAGAATTAATTAGTATGGCCAAAGAGTACAAAAAAGGAATTGAGAATAACAAATATTTAGATTATTTAATTAAATTTGGTTTTGCTGAGAGTTTATTTGAATTAATAGATGATGAAACACCAACGATAAGATTTATGACAAGAGAGATACCAAAAATGCCAGATATTAGTAAGTTTAGGAAACTAGACCAGCTAATTATTTGCAACGCTAAGATGCATGAGTTACATCCTTCAATTGGTAAGCTAACCAATCTGGAGATGTTGGTATTGACTGAAAATAAAATTAAAACGTTACCAAAAGAGATTGGGAATTTAAAAAATCTTACGTTTATCAACTTGATTGGTAATCCAATTCAAGATATACCTAATGATATTGCGTATTTAGATAAAAGTAACGGTGGGTCGTTACATAGAATTGCGGTGAAAGAAGAGGATATTGGGTCCGATAATTATCAAAAATTAAAGAAGTTATTACCAACTGCTTTAATGTAAAAGATAAAGGGTCCCCAAAAGGACCCTTTTTTATTATAATAAGTTTTTAAAATATAAAGACAATGGAATGGAAAAGAAATGAAAAGTTAATAGGTTTACCTATAAGTGATTACTTAGAAAAATTATTCGATGATGAGTTGGCTAAAGGTCATATGTTAAAAGTATCTATTGGTACTGACTCACAAAAAGCTGAAAAAGGAACATATAAATTCGCAACGGTTATTCTTATTACCACATCACAAGATTTGGGTGGTGTAGTTGTTGGACGTGGTGGTATGATTGTGTCTTCAACATATTTCCATGGATTTAAACAAACCAACAAAGAATTGGTAAATGAAAGAATGGTTTATGAAGTTGGTAAATCTGTTGAGGTAGCATATGAGATAGCACCATTGTTAGACTTATATGATATACCGTTAGAAATACATGCTGATATTAACCCAGACCCAGCTCACGAATCAAACAAAGCTTTACAACAAGCTGTTGGTTATATTTTAGGTATGGGTTATGAATTCAAAGTTAAACCAGAAGCTTGGGCTGCATCAACAGCTGCCGATAAAAAATGTTGATAAAATATTGCTTTATGATGGTTGGTTATTATATTTATTAATAAACTAATCATCATGAAGAAATATGTATTATTAACTAAATTAGGTGAAGCGATAACATATGTTTTGGCTAATGACAAAGAAGAAGCGGTTGAATTGTTTTCAAAACAGAAAAAAATACCTAACAAATCTGTTTTAGAAATTTTTCAAGTAAAAAAAGTTAATTAATTTTAACAAACATATAAACTTTTTCTATTTTCGCTTATATTTATATAAGAAAATAAGATTTTATTTAAAATTTAAAAATTATGTCAAACGTAAAACCAGTTGCAAAAAAAACAGTTAAAATTAAAGAATCTGACTTAGTAGATTTAATCGATAACATTGTAAACGAAGCGGTTGCTGTTAAAAAACAAGAGTGGATTAATGAACAAGCAAAAAAACAAAGTAATAAAACAGCTGTTTTAGAAAGTAAAATTGCTGCGTTAGAGGCTAAGTTTAGAACATTAACTGAAGGTAAAAAGTAATATTTTACCCTAAAAATATTAAAGAGTTAAGATGATTATTCAGTCGTCTTAACTTTTTTTTGTTTATACTCGTCAAGTCTTCTAAGATAAGATTCGAAACCAGTATCTCCAGACATAAACCATTCTAATTCTTTGGCTCTGAATGCAGCGTCTTTAAGAATTTCTACTAGTGATTTAATTTCAGTTAATATCTTTTCTTTTTGTTCTGGTGTTGCACCGTCAAGACGGTCAGCTTCAATTAATGGTTTTCTACCAAAACATTCTACAGACCAATCTTCAATCATGTATTTTCCATCATTTTCAAATTCTCTATCGATTTCTTCAGCTAAATCATCGATAGTATGGTATCTATATTGATAATGTCCTCCACTCATAATATTTTTTTTATAAAATTACAAATATTTATTAACAAATACAATGTTTTATGGAAAAAATTATAGAAAAGTTACAAAGAGAAAAAACACCCCTTACCTCATCGGTTGAACGAGATGAATTTATAGAAGCTAGTGAAACAGCTTTTGATTGTAGATTTGATGGAACA
>JACCDX010519902.1_pt1 | contig 16712 bp, 11 predicted proteins | sample 7449681 | NCBI WGS metagenome assembly JACCDX01 (sample SAMN15323450, study PRJNA562643) | freshwater metagenome | isolation source: river surface water | place: USA:Blue River Watershed | collected 2017-08-18 | reverse complement strand
TTTTTTTCATTTTATCCCATATTTCATTATTTTCTAATGTATCTATTTCTTCTTTTTTTTTACTTATTTCTTCATAATAATTTTTAAATAATAACGATTGTTTTTTTGGTTTCCATTCAAGCTTTATTTTATCAATAATTATATGCTCATTTATATTATTATTTTTATATATGTATAAATAATCCATTTTTTTTAAATTTTATTTAAAAAAATTTATTATATTAAGATATGATTTTAATTAACTTTTTTGAACTTACTTCTTTATTTTTTTTACTAAATCTTTTTTACTCTTTTTTATTACTTTCTTTCGTCCACCAACAACTTTCTCTTCTACTTCATTAGTATTTAATACTTCACTTTCTGACTCGTCAATAAATGATGCTTCACTTTCATTATTAATATTTGATACTTCATTAGTATTTGATGATACTTCATTAGTATTTGATTCTTCTTCATTAATAAATGATGCTTCTGACTCATTAGTATTTGATACTTTTGCTTCTACTTCTTTTTGCTCTTCTTCTATATGTTCAGATTCAATTACTAAATGAGCTGTTTCATTATCTAATATTTCAACATTTTCATCATGAATACTTTTCTTTTTTGATTTCTTTACTTGGTCTTCAATCATTTTAACTAATTTTTTAAATAATGTATCAGGTGCATGACTTACTTTCTTATATACAAATGCATTATTTAAGAAACTAAATTTTTGTTCTTCCGCACTCATCTTTTTAGCATTATCAATATTTCGGTCTAACTCTCCATTACTATTTTCTTTATTTTCATATTGACCTTTTAATAAATCTTCATAATATTGTGAAAATGGTTTTACCATTACTTTCACAAATCCATATTCTTCCATTATAGCATCTAAATAATTGTAATTTACTAAATATTCACTATGAACATTACCAATACTCTTTACTAATACATCAATTTGTTTACCAAAGTTTGGTTTAGTTGCATCAAAAGCCATACGTGTTGTATTATATTTCTTTTGAATCTTCCATAATGTTTCTCCTCCATATGTTTTACCTTCCACTTCATTTACACCTTTTAATAATTGATGAACACGTTCACCATCAAATGATGTACCTATAAAAAATCCACCTATTTTAAGATTGTCATTTGCGTTTTGTAATAAACTTCTTAAACGAATTTCATTTTCAAAGAAATAATGTAATGCAAATTGTATATTTACTACATCAAAATAATACTTTGTTTGTATAAACTTTCGCAATTGAATCTTTCCTGATTCATCAAATGCACAATCTTGATTTGGAAATATTAATTTACCCGCATCACCTCGCACAAAATATGCCTTTGGTTTTGGTTTTGGTATTGCTCTATCATAAAATTGTTGAGCAAATTTAATATTTTCATAATCAATATCTATTCCCACCACTTCCGCATATAATGCTGGTTTTATCTTTTTCATATCAACACCTTTACCACAACATAAATCAAGAAGTTTTCCTCCCATCATACTACTTCCAGCCATTATTGATGGATTTACTTGTTTAAATAATGATGATTTAATATGATGATTATGGAAATTTTGATATGGAAAACGCATTCCATTATTTTCCATATTTCCATCTTTTAATGATGCATAATATGGTGCATTTGCAGCACTTGCTCCTGTATCATCTAATGGAACTTTTCCATATACTGTTACCATTTCCTCTGTTACTGGATATTGTAATGATCTAAATATATCATTTGCAATTTTATCAAAATTACCAAATACAAATCTATTGTTTTTATATGATGTTGTTTTATCATATCGCACTCTATATGGAACCCATTGGAAACCTTTTTCACGACTTGGATCAAAACCAAATTCAACAATTGTATCATCATTTACAATATCTTTTTCACCAGTTATTGGGTCTTCACAAATTATTTTATCATTTTCATCAATAAATACATAACACGTATTATATGCTTCAGCACCACTTTCATCTAAATCATATGGATTAAATAATGTTTTATACTTTTTCTTTGACATTTTATGGCTCTTTTCATCAAAAGAATCTTTTAATGTTCCTACATATAAACGTAACTTTTTAAATTGTTTTAATACATTTCTTGTACTATTATCTTCATTTATTTCCATTTCTAAATGAGGAAATTTCATTTCACTTCCAAAATCGTTTTTAACAACTTCTATTAAAAAATCAATTGTATTTAACTTTGGTGGTTTCCACTTAAATAATGCATACCAACTTCCACCTTTTAATGGATAATGATCATACATTGGTGTAAAAATCATACCATCTACAAAAAATGGTTGAGTTTCACGACTTTTCCACATTGCATTTGCTTTTTCAATAATATCTGTTCCATCTGGATTTACTGATACACTATATGCTTTTCGCTGAATTTTAACAATTTGTGGAATTCGCTCTTTGCGACTTGCTGAATTTATAAATAAATCCAAATATTTAGAACGACTATATAAACGCTCTTCTTTATATGTGTTATAATATTGTTTATTTCTTATATCATTACCACGTTCATATAACATATCATATGCAAAAAATTCATAAGACCCATTACTTGCTAATTTTACATATTCACCTTCTACTACACTATTTACATACTTTTCATCCTTTAATCCTGTATCAATTATATTATTATTTATATCAATTAAATAAATATTACCATTTAATTCAGCTTTTTGTGAAGGTAATACATAAGCAATATGACGCATTCCATCAGCCTTTAATGATACACTGTATCTATTTAATATATTATAACCATCATTTTTAATTATATTACTACGATGTAATGTTACAGGATTTGCTAATAATGACCCGCCTTTTTCATTATTTAATGTTTTCGTGTTTATTAAAGATGAAAATGAATTAATTACTGCACTTTTAATACTTTGTTTTAATATAAAATCTGAATCATTCATAATCGATAATATATTATGAATATGATTAAATAAACTTTTAACTATTTCATCAACATTAAATTTAGATTTTAATGATTCATCTTTATTTCCAATATATTCAATTTCAATTTCATATTTTGGAAATGCTTTTAATACATTTGCATCACGAAATGTTTTACCAATTCCGCTTTTAATTGTTGTTAAATCAATTAAAAATAAACCATCTTCACTGACAATATTATAACGATTTTTTAATCTAAACATTTTATTTAATTTGGAATTTTTATTTACATTATTTGCTTCATTTAATAATTGATTCTTATTTTTTTCAAATATATTTTCTTCAGCTACTTCATCATTTAATGAAACTCGTAAATAATATTCTTTAATATCTAATCGTTCTAAATGCTTCTTTTCAATAATATTATAAGGAATATCATTTAAATTATTTTGAAGCCAATATTTTTTTATGTTATTTGAATCATTTATACTTAAACGAGTACGAGTTATATGAGAATTTGCATTATTTCCTTCCATATGTATGTTTACATCTAATGATGAACTCATTTCATATTTACATTCAAGTCCATCATTTACTTTACTAAATGTATAATATTCAAAAATTTTCTTAAATTTTTCTTCATTTATTTCTATTTTTTCATAATTTTCATCCCAGAAACGTACTTCAAATTCAATATCTTTCTTTTCATTTGCTGATTCAATAAAAGATTTGACTTTATTATAATACGAATTTTCAATTTCCATTTTAATAAATATAATAATACTATATTATTATTATATTATTTTAAGTTCTTTATATTAAAAAATTATTTTTTATATAAAGATATATAATTTAAAATATAAAATTAAAATATATAATTAAAAAGATTTATTTAAGTAACTAATTTAGTAATTTATATTTGAAGTAAATCATTTATAAGTTCTGCTTTAAGTTTATTTATATCTTTATTTGTTTTATCTGACTTTTTAGTTAAAGAAATATTTTCATTTACACATAATGTTTTAATTTCATCGATTTTAAGTTTTTCTAACTTTTTTATATCATATTTATTTTTTACTTCTTTAACTTCATCTTTTACTTCTTCTTTTACTTCTTCTTTTACATCAATAACTTTAATAACTACTTGTAAAATATCATCAATTAATTCACTCTTAATTTTATTAATATATTTACCACTCTTTTCCGATAATTTTTGTATTGGTATATTTTCGTCATTTGCAATATTTCGCAAATCATCAATCTTAACTTTTTCTAAATTATTTCTTTCATATTTATTCTTGTATTTAATTTCTTCTACTTCTTCTACTTCTTCTACTTCTTTTACATCTTCTACTTCTACTTCTTCTACTTCTTCTACTTCTTCTACATCTTCTACTTTTACTTCTTTTACTTCTTTTACTTCTTTTATATCTTCTACTTTTACTTCTTTTACACAAACAACTTCTTCTTTACATATAATATTAGATAAATTCATATTATTTTCTTTACTATTTTTTACTAATTTATTAATATCAAAATCATTATAATTCATATATTTATATATTTTTGTTAAATATGTTTTATCACTATTTGTTTCAAAATTAAATAATGAATTATCATATTCTTTATTTCTTATAATTGGATAATAAATACCATTATCATATAATATAATTGCAACCGGATTTAACGGATTAAAAATGTTTTTATAATGAAATACTTTAGACTCTTCAAAATCAATATTTCCGTGCTTCATATTTAATACAAATAATGATATGTTTAACATATCAACATTATATTGAATAAAATTATCAAAAATTTCATAATCACATTTATTCATATATGCTTGATTTAATGATAATAATAAATGCTCACGTTTTATTTTACGATTTTTACTATAATTGAATTCATAATATTTTTCATTACTCAATAATTCATCATCCAATTTTTTTATCCATTGTGTCATAATAAATTGTTTATCATTATAACTATTCATAATAAATGAATGGTCAATAATTGTAAAAATTGATTCTAAAAATCTATAATTTAGCGATTGATTACTTTTAGAATGCACATATGTTGTTGAACAATTTCCAATTATATCTTGAATAGATTGATATGTTTTAATTAATTTCATATCCGAAAAACTTTTTTCTTTTACTTCAATATACTCGTTTTTTTTATTTTCATTATAATCAATTGATTCTATATGAGCTAAATAAGCAACTTCATTTTCAATTTCATATTTATCATAATCTAACAATATACTTTTTGGTAAATTATATTGTTTAATCTTTAACGTGTTTAACGTGTTTAATATATTTTCAACACTTAACATTTTATATAAAAAGATATTTACTATATTTTAGTATAAAGTACTTTATATCCTTTTTATTTTAATAATTAATTTTATTATTTTTTTAAATCATTTTTATTATTTTATTAAATAATAAAATTTTTTAATAATAAATATTCATTAATAACTTTTTTACCAAAGTAATGTATATTTAATACAATTATTTACTTTATTTTTTTGTAATACACAATCATTGCATAATTCTTCATTTATTCGTAATTCAATTTGTTTAATAATAATTGGTCTTAAATAATTATAATCTTTTTGAGTTAAATCATTATATATATTATTATTATTTTGAGTTATTATTTGTTCATTACAATCAATAATAGATATTTCTGTATATCCATTTATTGCATAAGTAGTCATCATATTTTCAATATTTTGTAAACCAATATTTACATATTTATTTATTATATTTTCTTCTTCAATTTTTTCTAAAGATCGCAAATATGATTTATTATAAGGAGTATTATTTTGAGATAATACCACAAAGGGTAATAACAAAGCTGTTATATATAAAAATACTTTTTTTATCATTATAAGAAACCTACGGTATAAGAAACCTACGGTTTCTTATGAACTTCTCTTTATATTGGGAACCTAAGGGCTCTTCGAGCTGGACTTTCAGTCCCCAATGGCCCTCCTCTTTTTATTAACAAAAAATAATTTATTAATAAATATAATTTGTTAATAAAAAATAATTTGTTAATAAAAAATAATTTATTAATAAATATAATTTGTTAATAAAAAATAATTTGTTAATAAAAAATAATTTATTAATAAATATTATTTAAAATAAAAGGGAAGTTCGATATTTAATCTTAACTTACCCATTTATGGGTAAGTTTGATTAATAACCTTTGGGTAAGAAACCGTAGGTTTCTTACTTTTCTTCACTATAACTTTTATGTTTATTTTGTTTATTTACATTTTTTTCTTTTGGTTCTTTAAAAGAATTAATTAATTTTGCCATATTTCCATGATATTTATTCTTTTTACGTTTTAATGATATTTTTGATTGGTCAACATCATTATTTGAAATATTTTTTAAACAATCATTTATTTTATTATTTAATATTTCTTCATGATTTTCTTGAAATTCATATTCTTTATATATTGTTTTATTAACCTCAAAATTATCAACAACTATTTTATTACTTGTTCCTAATAATTCTTTATGTTCTATTACTTTAATTTCACTATCTATTAAATCATTCTTTTTAACTTCAATATAATCAATATATTTATTAATTTCATTTAATGTTTTTTCTTTAACATTATTTAAATTAATAAATATTCCATTATTATTTTCAGAATAATGAACATTATTATCTAAAAATATTTTAAATATTTCTACAATTTCATCTTTAGATAATTTTTTTACAGATTCTATTAATTTTTTTTTATTTAAATATAATTCACGGTTTCGCTGTTTTTTTAATATTAATTCTTGTGAAATATTAAATATTTTATCATTTTCAAAAAAATTATTATTGTCAAAATCTACATTATTTTCTTCTTCTTGATATTCTTGAATACTAAAAATATTCATTATTTGTTTTTTTAATATTTAATATATAAAAATATATTTTTTTTTATAATTTAATCGAAAAGAAATATTGTTTATATAATTATTTATTAAAAAAGTGTATTTAATATAAAAAGTGTATTTAATATAAAAAGAGGAGGGTCATTGGGATATTTAATCTTAACTTAACCACTTTGTGGTTAAGTTTGATTATACTAAAAGTAGAGCGCGCGAACCTTCGGTTCTCAATTAGTATTCATCATCACCATCTTCATCATCTGATGTACCTTCATTTTCTACTTCTTCTTCATAATTTTCTTCTTCACCTTCTGCATCACTATTTTCTTCTTCATTTGGATTCTTCATTTCAATTTCTTCATTTGGTTGTTCATTATCACTATCAGATAATTCAATATCTTCTTCACTTTCTTCTCCTTCACTTAAACTTTCTTCATCTCCTTCTTCACTTTCACTTTCTTCATCTACACTTTCTTCTTCTACATTTATATTTTGTAATAATGTATTTGGCATTTCTTCATCATCAATATTTGTTTCAGAAGAAACAAATGTTTTATTATTATTCTTTTTATTATTTTTACTATTACTCATTTCACCTGATAATAATTTAGCAATTACTCTTATATTTTTACCATTCGGGAAAAATCGTGATTTAATTACTTCCGCTTTTATTTTATCACCAACTGCATAACTATTTAATATTTTTAATTCTTCAACATTATCCATTGCCATTTCTTTAGGAATTACAATTTCCATTGGTCCTAATACTCCTCGTAAACACATTTGATTTTTACTTTGGACTTCAAATTCTATTACATTTCCTGCAACTGGATTACATACTTCAGCCTTAAATAATATTGTATATGTCATTTCACCGGTAAAATGACTGCCATAAAGAAGACCTGCACTCTTTTTTTCCATTACTATTGAACCTTCTTTTATATATCCTTCATGAATACATTTTCCTTCATATTTTTTTTGAAGAACTTTTAATATATAATCATCAATTTGTGTTGTTAAATATTTTGGTTCAACAACAACATTTTTTTTTATAAGTGTATTAAAATAAATGTTTTCCATTTGATATAAAAATATATGATATATATATTATTTAGTAATATTATTTATAATATATATTTTCTTTTTATATTCACTTTTTTCATTTTTTTTATTTTTTTAAAAAAATAGAATTATTAAAAATGAAAAAAATATAAAAATAATTAAAATAAAAAATATTTTTATTTTTCTATATAAAGAAATTATTAATATAAATAAGTAAGTAAAAATTTCAATATTTTTATATTTTAATATTATAAATAGATATTCGTTTTATTTTTATAATCATTATCATGTCTTTATCTTTATCATATCAAAATTTAGGAAATAATTTTCTAAAATATTCTGATTATGAAAATCACATAAAATCATTTGATGATAATTTTTATTTTAAAAATAAAAATATGAATAATGACCCTATTTTTGATGATAAAATTGATAACTTTTGCAATTTTATTAATCTTTACAAAAAAGCTGAAGAAGAAGATTTAAAAAAAACTCAAATGCTTTTAAATAATAAAAATAAAAAATCAAATAATGGAACAAATGGTTATTCATATAACATTACTAATTTTCAAAAACAAAAAACCGCAAAAGTTTGGAATGCACATGTTCCTCAAAGCAATGATGAAAGATTAAATGCATTAATAGAATCTTATTTAAATAAAATATGTGACGAAAGTTATAAGAAAATTAGTGTAGATTTTATTAATGAATTAATTAATATTGAAGATATTTTTTATTTTGGCACTATTTCTAAAAAAATTGTTGATAAATGTGTTATGGATAATAAATATCAACATTTATATATACAACTTTGTAGTAAAATTTGGAGTAATCGGCAAATTCATTATAATTTAGCAATTATTAAGGAAGTTAATAAAAAATATTATTGGACTTCTAAATATGAAAATATCAATAAAGATTATGGTCCTTTTAATAGTGAAATTGATGCAAAAATGAATATTTATTATACATTGAACTTTAAAAAATATTTTATGAATTATATTCAAGAATTATTTGTTAATAAAAATGTTAATTTCACACATATTGATAATGATGAAGAATTCTTCTTACATAAACGTCAATTTATGGTAATTATTGAAATATTAGGAATTATGTATAATGAAAAATATATTAATATTGATATATTACATTTAGTTATTATGAAATTATTTCATATGAATGATATTGATACAAATATTTCAGCAATTGAAATTGATGGTATTTTAAATATATTTAAAATTATGGAAAATTATAAAACTAAAAACAATATTAAAGAATATTTTAAAGCACCTATTTTTGATGAATATTACAATTATATAACTCAGATTGAAAATTTACCATCTTTTAATTTAAGAACAAAATATTTTTTAGCAGATTGTAAAGATATATTAAAAGAAACAAAATCATTAATAAATAGTGTTTCAAAAGAAGTTATTGTTGATAAAGTTCAAGAATTAAGTATTGTTGAAAAGTTTATTAATGAAAAGAAAAAAAATAATAGTAACAATATGTTAAATATATATAATAAAGCAAATGAAGAAGATAAAAGTAATATATTATATGAAGTTATTTATAGATTTTGTGAAACAAATATGCGTGATGAAAATTATGAATACTTTTTAAGAGCTATTTTTGAAGAAGAAGATCGTAATACTAAAAATAAAAAACATAATAAAAAAGATATTCAATTACTAGAAAATAATATTAATAAAATTATTATGAATTTATCTGAAATATACATTGATAATCCTAATATTGTTTCCATTTTAAAGAAATTTAATACTTTAATTGAAACTTTTGAAATTTTTGATTTACAATTACATAATCAATTTAATGATTTAATTGATACTCAAGCTCAACTTATTGAAGATGATAGTGATGATGATAATTTTTTTTAAAAATATGTAATTTTACAAAAAAATATTTTAATAATAAATATATTATTAAAATTATATAAATTTAAATTTTATTTATTCATATGCATCTATTTTTGATACATATGAATCATCATCTTTTTCCTTTTTTAACATTGGATTTTCCATTTCAAAATATGATGTTGGAGATAAATCATTATTAACACTTTTCCTCTTCTTTATTTTATTATCTAATTGATTCATTATATTACTATTTCCTGATAATGATGATATTACTGAATCATTATCATTATTATTTCTTTGATTTGTTAATGGATTCTTTTGATGAAAGTAATATGTGGAATTATCTTCATCACACTTTAATGATGTATAATAATTATTTGTATAATAACAATGCTCTGGATATAACGGTGTATATTTTCTACACATTTCTATAAACCACTTTTTCTCTTCATTTACATCATTTCCCATTTTTCGCGGTGCTTCAAATGTTATCATTTTCTTTGAAAAATCTATTCCACAATATACTACAGGAATTTTTAACTCCTTTGCTATATAATAAAATCCACTTCTTATACGCTCTACACTGCGTCGTGTTCCTTCCGGAGCTATACATAAAGCATAATCATTTGCATTTTTTAATTCATTAACCACTGTACTTACAACATTATGGTTGTTTACACTTTCATTGTTAATTGGTATAATACGTGTATATGGAAAATATTTAATACATACTTCATTTGCTGGTATTCCAAATTCATCTTTCATCATAAAATATATATTGATTTTGTCTTTAAAAAATATATGATATATCATTGAACAAAATATAAAATCATATATTGATGTATGACTCATTACTATTATACTTTTACTTGGTACATGTTTTAATGATTCTATATTTACTTTAAAACCTAATATATTCAATATTATTAATGAAGCATAAGATATCATACTTTCAAAATATTTTACACATAATTTATAAATATTTATCATTAAAAATAATAATATTATTATTTTAAAAAACATTTTATATAAATACTACTATATTTATATAATCTTTTAAATTTATTTAATCTTATAAATTCATTTAATCTTTATTTTTACATTTTGTATTTACCCCATCCCATTCCCCGTCCCACTTCATATTCTTCAAAATTACTTTCTATAATATTATTACTTTCTAACTCTTCCGCCCATACACGATTTGGACCAAAATTCCAACTTCTTATTCCATTTTTTACTATATCATCTATTATTACTATACTATCTTTATGAGCTAAATTTTTACAATTAATTACATCTGCTTTTGCTACCTTATAATCATGACCTCCATCTATAAATATTAAATCAAATTTTTTATTTGCATTTTCTTCTATATATTTTGGTACAGTTATTGTACTATCTCCAATAATTAAATTATGTCTATTTGGATATGTATTATCTATATATGTTTTTCCTACTTTCATATAATCATGTACTCCTATATCAAAACTTGTTAAATGTATATTTGGATTTGTACTTAAAAATAATTCCGCTGAATGACCCCCATTAAATCCTATTTCCATTACATTTTTTATATTTTGATTCTTTACTAACTCCTTTAATCGTTCAACTTGTTTAGGTACTTGTTGACTATAACCTTCAATTACTCTATATCCTTTACTATTTAAATAATTTTGTAACATTTATTTTACTTATACATTTTATTTATATATTATTTTTATTATTTTAACTTATACTTTATTATTCTTCTTTCACTCCTGTTTCAATAACTTCTTCTTTCACTCCTGTTTCAATAACTTCTTCTTTCATTGCTGTTTCAATAACTTCTGTTTGAATAACTTCTTCTGTTACTGTTGGTTCAATAACTTCTGTTTCCACTGCTGTTTGAATAACTTCTTCTGTTACTGTTGTTTCAATAACTTCTGTTTGAATAACTTCTTCTGTTACTGTTGTTTCAATAACTTCTGTTTCCACTGCTGTTTGAATAACTTCTTCTGTTACTGTTGGTTCAATAACTTCTGTTACTGTTGGTTTAATAACTTCTGTTTCTACTTCTGTTTCAATAACTTCTGTTTCTACTTCTGTTTCCACTGTTGGTTCAATAATTTTTTCTTCATCAACCTTAGATTCGGATTTAATAATTGGTTCAGGTGTAACTACTTCTGAACGAAGTCTTAAATTTGGATTATATAATATTTTAGCAATTCCAGTTGCTTCTCCTTCGGATTCATTATATCTATTTTTTTTATTTTCTTCTATTTCTTCAATAATTGCTTTAACATTAGTTTCAATTATTTTCTCTTCAGAAGCTCTACTTAAATTTAAATTAGCTACTTGATTTACTAAATCTTCAACATGTGTTCTTATTACTTCTTCTTCACTTAAAACAATTTCAACTAAATCATCCTTATTATTATGTAAACTATTTGCTGATTCTAAACTATTGTTTCTTACGGATTCACTTACAGATTCACTTACAATTGGTTTTAAAACTTCTGTTAATATTGATGATTCATCAACACTAAATCTATTTTCTTTAGATTTTTGAGTTTGATTTTTAAAAATTATATTTCCCATTTTAATATATATTTATATATTAAAATTTCTTTTATATTTATATTTTTTTAAAAAATATTTATTTTTAACAGCTTATTCTACTTTGCGACCATTTACTAAAAACTTTCGTGATACAACATTATGATGTGACCGCAATGCTTCATCTCGATTTCGTAAATAATTCATTCTATCTTCTTCTTCTGCTGCTTTTTCTCGTTCATATTGATCATATATACGTTTTGTTTCCGGATCTGCATCATATGATAATCGTGAACGTTCATTTTCTAATTCTTGTAAATTACGATAATCTTTTCGACTCTTAACACTATTTGGATCTATTAACATATTATCTTCATAAAATGCTTGTTTAATATCTGTGTATTTACTTCCACTAAAATTTGATGTACTTCCAATTTGAGCACAACTTACACTTGAAGAACTATCAAATGATTCTGGTATTAATGCGTCTTGTTTTCGACCTGATTTTTTACTTTTTAAATTATCAAAATGAGCATTAAATATTTCTTTTGACATTCCTTTATTAAATATTTCTCCAACTTCATCTTCTTCATTTCCTAATCCATGTTTTAATATATCTCCATAACCTTTATCTTCTTCATTTGGCATTTTATACTTCTCAAATAATGAATTAAATTTATTTATATCAAAATTCTTTTCATTTACATCCATTATATCTCCTTTTGCATCTTCATCTAAATAATTTATTTCTTTCGCTTTACTTATATTTTTTGAAGGTAAATAATCTGTTAAGCGAGTATCTTGAATACGTTCAAGATTTTCATTACTCTTTTTCCGATTATATGTTCGTTTTGGTTTTGGTTCTAAATCTCTACTTCGTTCTGCAATTTTATTTGCTAAATTATATGATGAATCTGTTTTACTATAATTATTACTATATTTTTGATGCTCTAAATTATCCATAAAATTTCCATTTCTTTTTTCAACATCTTCCGCTTTCTTTAATAAATATATATATGATTGTGTAATTACTTGAAATTGTTCTGTATACTCTTCACCTGCTTTATCTGGATGATATTTTAATGCCATCTTTTTATATGCTTTTCTTATATTTGATATATCTAAATCATTTTGCTCTAATCCTAATATTTCATATGGATTATAATTTTCCTCAAATTTCTTTATTTCTTGTTTCAATTTCTCTCGCTTCTTATCCATATAACTCTTAAATTTACTTTTTCGCTCTTTTTCATATGCTTCAAATTCCTCCTCTTCTTTATTACAATTTTTTTCATATTCTTCTATTCTATCATTAAAATTTGCTTTATTAAACTCTATATGTGGTAATGGTCTTTCAATCATTGTATCAAATGTACGATCATTATATAATAATGATGTATTTGTTGGATATGGCATCATTTGATGATTCATATTATTTACTCCATTTTGTTGAAATTGTTTAACAATCTCTTCATTCGGTTTTTGTATTCTATTTGGAAATTGCGGTAACGCATATTGTTGCTGTTGCACTCTTTGTTGTTGAAGTTGTTGTACACTCATTTGTTGCTGTTGATAATTATTCATATATGGTTGAGCATTATAATATTGTTGTTGTGCATTTTGTTGAAAATTATGCGTTTGATTATATTGTTGATGTTGTTGATATTGATTATATTGTTGTTGAGGCATATTTTGAACAAACCTTTGTTGATTATATTGTTGTTGCATATTTGGATTTTGAACAAACCTTTGCTGATTATATTGTTGTTGCATATTTGGATTTTGAATAACTCTTTGTTGTTGTTGTACATTTTGAATAATTCTTGGTTGTTGTTGATGTTGTATATTTTGTTGTGGTTTTTGAACTTTTTTCTTTATAACTTTCTTTTGAACATCTTCATCTTCATAATCTGATGAAACATTATTTCCCATTTTTATTTTTTTTTTAATATATAAACTTAAATATATTTTTTAATATATTATATTCTTAATATATTAAAATTTTTTATATATTTATATTAAACTAATAATTATAAAGTTAAAATTAAAAAAAAATAAAATTAAAAAACAAAAATCATTCGCTCATTTAATATATACTTTTTTGGAAATAAATAAATCTTTAAATAATACTTTTTATATACTTCATAATCATATGTCTCTTCTTCTATCTTTATATTATATACATTGTTTGATTCACTTATTTTAGCAATTGATTTAAATTTATGATTTACTAATTCACGTTTTAATATAAATCCAAATTCTGGAAAATATACTTTCATCATATTTTTCTCTACATTTATTTCCATTATATATCCAGTACTATTTATAATATACTCATCTTTATCAACATATTTAAATAATAAATCTATTATTTTACTTTGATTTTGATACTTTCTCATATTTTTATTTAAATCATTCATTTTTCTAATAATAAAAAGAGTATCAAGTTTATAATCTTTTAATCTTGATGGTAATATTTTCGTATATAATCCTTGAATATACATATCACAAAATCGGCGAATTGGCGATGTACTATGTGTATAATAATTATAACGCCAATTTACAAATTCATTTATATTATAATGATGATTATTATATTTTTTATTATATGCTCTATATTCAGCAGCTTCCCCATTATATATATTTAAAAAATTTTGTAATTCAGGCTCTATTCTTCTTTTTTCATTTTCTATTTGATTTTTTATGTTTGGTACATTTTGTACCCTTAATATTGTACGATATCCATATTTTTTTATACATTTCTTCGCCATTACACAATTCGCACATATCATCCAATATTCTACTAATTTATGACTATCTTTTACACTATTTGTTTTAAATACTTTTTCTGTTACTTCCATTAATCCTATTAACATATTTTCTTTTGCACTAAATGTACTTTTATCTTTATGTTCATAACTATTATACAATTTATTTACACTATCATAATCATAATTTTTCATTATATATCCTACATTCAACTTTATAACACTACTTACTATTTTATCTTTCTTTATTACAAAAATTGTTGATAACACATTTCTATACTTTTTTTCCAATAATGAGCATAAATTTTCAGCATATTCTTTTGGAATCATATCTATATTTTTATTATATCCATAAAATGTACTCATACGTTCAGAAAAAAGTTGAAAATATCTTTCAATATTTTCTTTAAAATAAGTCCATGTATATGATATATGAACTCCTATTTCATATATTTCTTTCTCTTCATCTAAGACCTTAAAATGAAACGCATCATCAATATCTTTACATCCTATAGGGTCAATTGAAAATAGTTGATAAAACTTATGCTTTTTTTGTTCTTTCTTTTTCATATTAGGTAATAAACTTTGTGTTAATTTACAACTTTTTTGAAATTCTTCATCTTTTTTAATATCTTCTTCAATTTTACTTTTACTAAGTTTTAATTCTTTGATTCCATTTAATTCATTCATATATTTTAAATGTCCATATTCACCTTCTTTTGTTCCAACTGTTCCAATATAATCTATTACATTTCCTCGCAAATAATTTTCCCATTCCGCAAATTCAATATATACATACTTATTTTCCGTTTCATTTTCATATTTTGATGCTACATAAAAATCCGGATAATTTGGTACACTTGGTTTAAATAAATATAACAATTTATCTTTATAAACTCCATATTTAACTTTACTATTTAGCAATAATGTTCCAACTATTTTATGTGTTACACGCATATCTACAATAATACTTTTATTTTCTTCATCTATTTTTATAATATCACCTTGTAACGCTTTTCCACTATAATCTTTGTGAGTATTATAATCATATGTTATATAACTTTTTTCAAGAGTTTTCAAAAATTCATTTATATCTTTTGTACCTATTTTACCCATTTTTAACTTTTAACAATAAAATAAACTTTTATTTTATTATTATAAATACTCTTTATTATCTTTTTATTAAATAATCACTTTTTATTTATTTTTAAAAATATATTTTTTTTAATGTTTTGATGATTTTTGAGTTTTAGAACTCTTTATTGTAGCGTCGTCAGTTGATGAAGATTTTTTTGAGCTCTTTACTGTTGCGTCATCACGTGTTGCATCACGTGCTGACTCACTACTATGATGTTCTTTTTTAACTTGTACAGGAGCTGGTGGTGGAAGAGCAGCACCCATTTGACGCATCATAAATTGCTCTTGCATGGCTACAAACTTTTCAAAACATTTCGCAATACGATGAATATCTTGTCTCATTCCTTCAAGATGTTTAACATTATCTCCAATTTCCTTTGTATGTTCACAAAGAAGATCAATGTATCTTACAATGTTATTACCATTATCATCTTCAAGAAGTGTACACATTCCTTTATAAAAATCATTGTCTGAAAGGTCGATGTTTACTTCAGAAGCATCTTCTTCATCCTCTTCTTCATCCTC
>JACCDX011087373.1_pt1 | contig 16716 bp, 16 predicted proteins | sample 7449681 | NCBI WGS metagenome assembly JACCDX01 (sample SAMN15323450, study PRJNA562643) | freshwater metagenome | isolation source: river surface water | place: USA:Blue River Watershed | collected 2017-08-18 | reverse complement strand
TCAAATCCCTCTGTAAACAAAAAGTCAATAAACTCCCATACATTAGGCCTTAAAAATGTGATATGAGTATCAATATCAAACCATTTAAACTTATCTTTCCATTCTTCCTCTTTACCCTCCATTTTCAGAATATATTTTTCAACGGAATGAACCAATGTTCTGTCTATATCTAAAATGACCCCGGGTCCTTTTATCGCGCTTTGCGCTCCGTTTTCTGATGCACTAAGTGCATCGTAAACTAAAATGATTCCCTTCATTTATTTAAAGCATTTTAAAGGTTTAAATTATTTATATTAAAGATGAAAGTCATAGTTACAGGTGGAGCTGGCTTCATTGGAAGTCATATCGTTGATAGACTTGTTGAAGAAAATCACGAAGTCATTGTCATAGATAATGAAAGCGCAGAATGCCATAATCAATTTTACTATAATGATAAAGCCCAGAACTATAAGTTTGATATTTGCGACTATGAAAATATAAGACCTTTATTTGAAGGCGTAGATTATGTTTTCCATTTAGCAGCAGAAGCAAGGATCCAACCGTCATTAACAAATCCACTCTTAACAGTAAGAACAAATTCCTTGGGAACAACCACAGTTTTACAATGCGCGAGAGAGGCTGGTGTTAAGAGGGTGATTTATTCATCTACAAGTAGTGCTTATGGGAGAAAACATTACCTTAATAACTTCTGGTGGAAGGGATTAACAGAGGATATGGAGGATGATTGTTTAACACCATATAGTGTAAGTAAGGTTTCAGGGGAAAAGATGTGTAAGATGTATAGTGAATTATTTGGGTTGGATACGGCTATATTAAGATACTTTAATGTTTATGGGGAAAGAGAACCAACAAAAGGACAATATGCGCCAGTTATAGGGTTATTTCTAAGACAAAAAAATGCAGGTAATCCAATGACGATAGTAGGTGACGGAGAACAGCGCCGTGATTTTACTTATATAAAGGATGTAGTAGATGCAAATATATTATGTATGAAATGCGAGGGAGAATTAAGTGGAGAAATGTTTAATATAGGAACAGGGAAAAACTATAGTATAAATGAACTTGCAGATATGGTTGGTGGTGGTAATTATAAAGTAGAATTTATTCCAGAAAGAAAAGGAGAAAGTAGGGTCACTTTAGCTAATAGAAGTAAAGCAGAGAATATTTTAGGTTGGTTCCCAAAAAGAAATTTAGAAGGGTATTTAAAAGACTGTAATATCTAATGCTTCTTCGGATGTTCCTGAATAATTTTTAATAGAGCCTAAGCTTCTTAACCAAGCTTTTGCTTCTTCTATAGAATTTGCTTTAACGAAACCTGAAAAAACCCATTCATCATCGTCGTCTAGTTTTACAATTGGATTTATTACAGTTAGTTTATTATTTACTTTTGGTTTATTAAAATACCAAACTGCAAATGAATATTCATTTCCTCCTGTTATTGTAGGAGACTTTCTTATAGGCGATTTACCCGCTTTATCGCCTTTGGCTCCGTTCGCCTTGCGAACAGCTCCTCTACGGGTTGGCTTTCTTCTAGATGATTTACGGGCTTTAGCTCCTCTACTGGTTGGTTTTCTTCTAGATGATTTACGCGCTGGTTTTCTTCTAGATGATTTACGCGCTGGTTTTCTTCTAGATGATTTACGCGCTTTAGCTCCTCTACGGGTTGGCTTTTTTCTAGATGATTTACGGGGCATTTTATTTAATTAAAAGAAAATTAAATAAAATTATTTGATTTTAGAAGTAAACCTAAATTTTAGGGTAGTTTCCAAAAAGAAATTTAGAAGGGTATTTAAAGAGTAAAATTATCTAATATATATTTTTCCATTTCTTCATAAGTATCAAGAGAAATACACTCTTGTATAAAAGGTGAAAACATATCTAAGTCTAAATGCCTTAATAACTCGGTTAAATCTTTTGTATCAATTTTATCTAAATATAGGTCTTCATCACTAGGTATTATAGTTTTTCCATTATATGTAATATGAGATAACCCATAATCTATAATTCTTGCTACATACCTTGCTTTTAAAGTTATAATCTTTCTGGAAAGATTATAGGTTAATTCACACTCTCTTTCTTGAATTAATACATTTGCTCTATGTAAATCATTATGTTTAAATCCATACTGTTTATAAGCTATGATTAAAGATATAATAATTTGAAGCATAATATTACTTAGATCTTCTTTATTATGTCTTGTATTAATAAATTCGTGAAAAGACATTGTATCATCAAAAAACTCGGATAAAAGTAAGACTGCTTTATCATCTGTAGAACACAATAATTCAGGGTCAAAATTATCATCATTTTCATTTATAAAATCTATATAAATTTCAAGGTGTTTGTAGTCTACTTTTTCTAAAAATATTTTAATTTCTGTTAAATATAAATCACGCATATCTTGGTCTTTTTTAAGGTTTTTTGGATTTTTTCTAAAAAATTTAGTTTGTTCTAATACTTCTGTAAGCTCTTTTTTTATAAGTCTAATATACCTATATGAAGGGCTATTAATACATTTTCTAATATAATTTTTTAATACGGCTATAAGGGTTGGAAGATATTCTAAAAAAACACTTTTATCATCTATCTCTTCAACCTCATAATCGTCTCCTTCATCTTCAATTAATTCAAGGTACAAATCATACACCTTTTCTGGTATTTCTAAAATATCCCTTATCTTACCCCTATAATTTTCTTTTTTATTTAATATTGTTCTATCTATTGGAGGAGAACATATAAAGCCTCCATATGTATACATAAAATTTGGAGTATATTCTCTCAGGTTATTAAGAACCATACCAACTAAGATTTCGTGAATAATATTATCATTTTCAATATCTATTATTTTTGGGGAGAACTTAAGTATAGCAAAAGGTTCATTATTTTTAGTCGTTGATACTTTAAAAACCATTCCTTGGTCTCCTTGTGATGAAGAAGGGTTTAATATAAATTTATCCTTTAACTTATCTGATAAAACTTTTTTATTTTCAGAAGAATAACTGTCCCTTAATATACCCGAAACATAACAACTAATATCGTGTTGAACTTTATGGGTTAATTTATCTGAAAAAGAATAATTATCTATATCTACATATTCCGTATCACATTTACCTTGGGATAATGATTTTATAATCTCTTGCTTATTCATTTACTATAATCTTGAGAAAATAATAAAAAATTGAAGGGTAAAATTTAAAATGGACCCAGGGTCCATTTAATTGATTTTTGAAAAAATATTTAAAGAAATAAAACATATTATAATATAAAATGAATACGGAAGAGTTCAACACTATTTGCGATAAATGGAAGGTCCTTTGTGCTGTTATGATGTCTAAGGGATATTTTCCGACTGTAGCGAGAGAAATATTTTTTACTGCAAAGAAAATCAAAGAGGAGGGTTATTCGGATGAATTATGTTCTGAATTTAATATACATTTTAAAGCTATTAAATATGGGATCTGGAAGGAATATAAAAGTATATTAAAAAATGATGACTTATCCCAGGCTTTTATTAAGGAGTTTTTATTATTAACTAATAGAACAACTTTATTGCTTGAAGGAAGACAGGAAATTCCAGATGACTTTATTAATAGAGTAGAAAATAAATTGTCTGATAAAGCAAGGGAAATTTATATTGATAATTTTGCTTAACAAGTTTAAGGGTAGTGTAAGAGTATAATAATTAATTTATGACTAATAATTAGTCTTAAATTAAACTTTAAATCCATTTTCATATACACATTTTTCTTTTAATGTTCCGTCTTCATTCCAGTATAAATAATCACCGTGTATTTTATCGTCTTTATATGTTGTTTCAATACATTTATTTCCATTATGCCACCAGCTATTATATTCACCATTCCATTTATCACCTACCATAATTACTTGGTCGTGTAGCTTTCCATCACCCTCATAGTATCTAGTTAATTCATAGGTATCAAATTTAATCCATGTTTTTTTACTAGTTAAAATACATGATTGATTCCAATGTTCTGATTTAATTAATTTACCATCATCTCTGTATACAATATCTAGTGAAAGTTTTCCATCTTCATACCAACATTTATACTTTCCTACTTGTACTCCATTTATATAATTTTTTATCATAGAGAGTTGACCGTTTGGATAATAATCTTTACGAACACCGTGTCGTTTATTATAAAGATGGTTGGTTTCATACATTGGACTTCCATTTTCATACCAAGCATTATATACTCCACTCATAAGTCCTTTATTATATTCAGCATATACAGAACGTATTCCATTTTCGTACCATGTTTCTGTTATTTCTGAAGGTTGACCATCTTTATAATTTCTTATAGCTTTCTTTGAACCGTTCGGATAGAATTCTTTATATTCACCGTTTAAATGACCTCCAGTCATATGGTATTGAAGTTTAATACCTCCACCTTCTTCTTCAGGATAAAATTCTTCATACTCGCCGTCCTTTTTCAAAAACTTTTTGACAAGGAAAATATTATCACGACTTGCATTATGCTCTTTCATAATGGTTAAATCGTCTTCAGAGAACTGAAAGTATTGAGGATACTTTTCCATCTCAAGGAGCAACCATCGGATGTCTCGAACCTTTAAAACGTTATTTTTAAACGATTTTCCATTAAAAAAGAGATGGTCGGTTTCATTCTTAAATGGTAAGCATTTATTAAATAAATTTAAAAATATTTCTTTAAACGAAGTGCTAATTTTTGTGCTTTCATATAAGCATAAACAATTTACTATATTAATCATAACAAGACAGCTTAAATATCCATAAAATTCTCTGTCTTTGTATTGTTCGTTAATTTTCTTAAGTTCTTCAAGAGGGTCTCTTACTTTTACAACTTCAACCTTAGTTTCAGTCTTTAATTGTTGAAGTTTTTCCAAAGATTTATTCACGAGAGAATTGTGGTCTTCAAAAGCCTGTAAAACTTTTTGTTGAGAAGCTTTGATTTGATACATAATTGAAGCAATATTTGAGTTTTCGGTTGTCATTTGTAATCCGGACATCGGTTTATATTAGTATCCCGTAATCTTTAAACTATACTTAGTTGAAAGATTATTTTAATTAAAAGTTAAACTGGGTTCCCTGTGAGTAGCAAATTAAACTTTAACACCATCTTTATATACACAATGTTCTTCTAATTTTCCTGTAATCATATTAAAGGCTTTATAATCTCCCTCTAAAATTCCATCTTTATAATTACACTCTAATATAAGTCTGTTTTGAAAATATCTTTTATGTTCTCCGTGTAATTTATCTTCTTTATATTCTGATTCCATTACTCTGTCTCCATTATTCATAAATACTCGTTCATATCCGTCTTTTAAACCTTCTTTAAAAGAACATTCTTGTTTAAGTTTTCCGTCTGGATAATGTTCTTTTATAATTTCGTTATTTAACATTGTTTTTATATTAATTATCTTTAAACTTTAACTCTCTTTTTGAGTTGTGATTTTTCAATATCTTTTTCATTAGCAAATTCCCAAAAGAATTTATTAGGGACACTTTTACCTTGACAAACTTTCTTAATGAAAATAGACGATTGGCCGGTTTCATTTACCGCATATTTTATACAAGGATATTTCTTAATGAAATTACCCTTAGATCCATCTTCTTTAAGTTCATATTGATTAACAGGGTAAGTATACCCTGTTAATTCATTTTCTATTGCGTGTTTTATATTTTCACTTTTTGTTACCCATTCAAGGTTCTCTGCATTATTATGAAACTTAATTCCATTTTTATGATTTACATCAAGGTCTTTATAGTCTCCAAAATTAGTTTTTCCTTCTATAGGGTTAAATAAGAAACAAACAATACGGTGAACAAAATAAGTTTTGCCTTTAATAGTAATGTCAGAATACATATCTTTTCTTATTCTACCTATAGTATAAACTCCTTTAGAAACATTAAATACTCCATTTTTATATATAATAACCCCTGGAAAATCTTTATATGATTTAAAAATAAATTCAGGCGGGCTATCTAACTCAAAATACTGTTGTTTGTTTCCAATACTGTCTATAAGCTTTAAATTATCGTTAAATTCTTTGGATTCTGGAAGGTTTATTATTTCTTTTGTCCCACTTCCCCAAACAAAGAGGTTGAAAGGAGCTATGTTTTTTGATTTATCTTTTGTCTTTACAAAATAACCTTGTTCTTCTAAAAATTCATAATGAGGGATCTTATATACCTTTGCTATTATATTTTTTGCATTATAATATTTTCCTGCTAACTTGACTGTAAAATCTTCTTTTATGTTTACAATTTCTTTGTTATTGTTTATAATTTCACCAGCTTCAGATACCCATCCATATTCAAACATTTTATAAGAAATATCATTAATTTTTAGGGTATTTTCATCTGATAAGTTTGAATTATTTACTATTAAAGAACGACACTTAGAACACTGTTCGCTATTTTCATTTTCTTTTATATTTTTGATTGTTCTTTTAAAAACAGTATTACATTTACAGCTATATTCAACCTCTGTGTATACACTTTTTATTTCATCTATATTTGTAATTAATTTACCTGAAACTTTTAATAAAAAAATATTCAGGTAGTTATGAAGGTCTTTAATCCTTGCATCTTCTCTTATTCTTCTTTGAGTTTCTTTAGAAGGATCTTTGTATTTAACTATAAGGTTATTTATGTTACAATTAGAATAATCCCCATCTATATGGGTAATTTCCAATTCTGACATATATGTCTTATATTCTTCTTCACAATCAAAAAATGGATTAAAAGCCATAATCACAAGAACACTTATATAGTATCTATTACTATCTTTGAATTTTACACAAAGCTTATTTGAGTTCTTCTCGTGAGTTGGTATTTTTTCATTTTTTATTTTACCAGATGGAAGTCTGACTAATACTCCATTTTCATAAATTTTATATTCAGAGAATTCTTTCAGTTCTTTATAAGGTATATTTTTTAAGTCATTCACTTCTATCTTATTAATATAAGAACTAAGATAATTATCTCTAAACTTTATTTTAGAAGCATCTATAATATTACCTTCAAAATAAGGTATTTTATCTTCTGTAAATTCTTCAGCCTTAAATATGATTGACATAAGTTCTATTAAAGAATAGGTTTTCTTGCTTGTTTTAATCTTATCATTTTCAACAAGATTATTACCTTTTTTACCAATAACTTTTCCTTTACTGGAGACCCAATATTGTTGAAACTTTTTCCAGGTTTCATCCCCTTGTGAATATTCTTTTAAATTATCATCCAAATACCACTTATATTTAGGGTCATTTATAGTCATTTCTTTCGCGCAGCATTTAGGCACATATTTTTTGTTTTGAATTTCATCTCCGTTACAGGATATATCTTTCAAAGACCTTTGTTTAATAGTTCCACAAGAGCATATATATTCAAAATTATCTGTTGTAAGGTTTACATCATCTAAGCTTGAAGTAAGAGTGTAGTCTCTTTCTTTTAAGAACGCAGATATAGTAGCTTGAGTTTTATTCATTTTAGTTATTTTAAATAATATAATTTATTTCTTTAAATCAATTAAATTATATTATGATTCAAACCTATTTATTATATGAGAAATATATAATAAATAAGAAACGAAAATATGATTTCCACCTTATAAAATTGGGAAACCAAGAGCGGTTCATACCCACAAGTAGATATGATTTATTCCCAGTATTTTCATACCAGGCCGGAGCACACCTTATGCCTCTATTAGTAGTTAGAGACCGACCGACATCTGCTCTCTGAACTGCATCCGTAGCTTTTACTTACACCTGTAAAAGCCCTTAGGACTTGGCTGCTGATTATCCATTTAGAAGTCGTAGTGACCTTCTAATCTTCTTGAATTTTTACTATACCCACGCCATTACGCTTGGTTCTACACCGTGTTTTTCAACCGATGAGTAGTATCAAGAAGCTTTAGGAACTTCCAGCAATTTGACGATCTTGCCATCATTAAAGATGACTAGCGAGTTATATACCATTTGGGTAGTATTTACACTGTTTTCCCGATAAAGTAATACTACAACTTTATCAGCAGCTCGCTGTTGTGGAGCGCTTGTTAATTGTTTAATAGGAAACAATCATATTTTCTCCACCAGAAATTCTGACGATGTTATGGTTAAGACCCATAATAATAGCTTCATAGGATTGAGCAGTAGCTGCACCTTGATTTGCGGATGCACCTGCAGCAGCAGTAACAGCATCAGTAGAAGCTTGGAATTGTAAAGAAACATTGGTTAATTTACCGTAGTTGGTAGAACCCATAGGGTTGGTGTTAACCAAATCTAAGGTGTATGAGAGGACGTGATAACCGGTTTCTTTAGGGATAGAAATAGCTGCATAATATGGAACGATTAATGAGAAATAATCAGAACCCATATTGACGAGACGAGCAGTGTTTTCATAAAATAAGGTAGTTTGGGAGATTGGATCAGATGCTAAAGCTGGAGCAAAGTTAACACCGTTGACAGTTGGAACTGGGGATGCTGCGGTATAGTTAGACCATTCAGCTGCGTTAGTCTTGTTTCTGATACCGAAGAATAAAGCCTTGATGGAGTGTGCGAAACGGATATCAAAGTTTTGTAATTGGGATGAAGGGGTGAAGTTACCTCTTGGAGCAATTTGGACTTGTTCGATTAACATATCTCTTGGAGCTTTACCCATTTGTGCTCTTTCAACATTTGAGACAATAGCATATTCAGCCCACATATCACAACCGACAGTTGGGTTTTGATTAGTTAACATAGAACGTTGACAAACATCAGATTGACCTAAGACATAATTATCAACAATCAATAATTCGTTAATATCTCTGAATTGAACGTTGTGGATCATATCATTGTATGGTAAAGCTGCAGTTGGTAATGCAATACCAGTATCACGAGCATAGAAGAATGGTAATGGGATGTTTAAGATAGCTGCTGGGAGGGTTTGGGAAGCAGATGGACCGACAACTGAGATAGGATCAGTTAATTCAGCAATGTTACCAATCATATTGTTATAACCGTTTTGTTTACCTGCTGGGATGGTGAATGCTGACCAGAAATCAAGATAGTAGTTATCCATACGTTCAGCGACTAAGTCGTTGAAAGCCAAGTTAATTTCTTTGATCAACGCATGACCTAAGTTACGGGTCCAACGAAGAGTACATTGGTTGAAAGTCCAACCTTGTGGCATAGATGCGGATGAGGATAAAGTAACAGATGGAATAGAAACTCTTAACCAAGTTCTCAAGAGATAATCACCTGCACGAGAGATCTTGTGACCCCAAGATTGACCGAAACCTGGTTGACCACCAGAGATAGATAAGACGGTTGGGATAACTGAGAACCAAGTTGCCTTTCTTACTTTCTTAACAAAGTAAGTGACAGCTGAGTCACCACCGTACATATATTTTTCAGGCTCATCATACGTTGCTAAATCAACGAATGCTGCGGTAATGTTTGAGGAGGTTGCGTTAGAGGACATTGTGTTTACTATATATAAAAGAAAAAAAAACTGAATATTTTTTTTTTCTTTTGTTATTTAATATTCTGTTGAACGTTTTATTTTTAATATGTAAAAAATATATATTAAAAATAAAGCATATAATATATAAACATAATTTATAGGTTAAAATAAACCTTAAAAAATAAAAATTTAATTGATTTAGAAAAAATATTTACATATATTTGAGTATTAATTAAAAACTAAGAATGAATTCTCCATCGTCATTAGATATTGATAAAATGAGAGATGTTGTTTTGTCTTCGTATGAAGCATCAGAAGCTCGTAATAGATATGATAACCCTAACTCTTGTTATATTTATCCAAATCAAAAGGAGGATGCAAATAAGATTGTAGATTTATTCTATAGAGATGGGTGTCATGTTGTTAGTGTTTCAAAGAAGACTAAGATTGGGGCTAATGGTTTAATGATTGAACTTGCAAAACTTTTAACAACTCACCCTGACCCGGACTTTATAGTTCCTTTTGAAAATATAAGAATAATTACAGGTATGAGTAATAAATCCTGGCAAGATGATTTTAAGAAAGAAGTTCCAGACTGCTTTAGGGAAAAAATATACCATCATGGTCAATTAGAAAAGTCAAAGCTTGTTGGGCTTGAAAATACTCTTATTATAATTGATGAAATTGATACTGGTAATAAGCTAAAACAGAGACTTGACACACTTTTAAAAGATGCAGGTTTATTAGACGTCAATTATATGAAGAATAAAAAAGTATTTTTTGTATTTATTAGCGCTACAAATATCAGAGAACTTCACGAATTATATAAATGGGGTCCATTGCATAAGTCTTATAAAATGACAATTCCAGCTGAATATATAGGTCACAAAGACCTTTTAGAGATGGACATAATAAAAGAGTTTTATGCTCTAAATTCACTTAAAGAAGCAGAACGTTGGATGGATGAAGATATTATTCCTTACAATACTGATTATAGAGTTCATATAGTTAGAACTAAAGGTAAAAAAAATACAGAGTATATACAAAAGGCTTGTAAGAACAAAGGAATTGGATTTAGAATTAATAATTCGGATGACCGTCTAACGCCTGAAGATGAAGATATATTATTTAAAAAACCTTTAACACGTCATTATGTGCTTGTTATAAAAGGATTTCTACGTAGAGCAAACCTTCTTCCGAATGAATGGAAAATAAGGATCGGAGCAGTCCACGAAGAATATACAAAAAAAATAGATTATAACGTTCAAGTTCAAGGTCTTCCTGGGCGTATGACAGGGTATTGGAGATCCATAATTACAAGTGGACATAAGACTGGTCCTTATAGAACTTCTATTAAAGCTATTAAAGATTATGAAAAAAATTATGATAACCCTTTTGGAGATAGTGATTATAAGACTTCGGGATTTAGTAAAAAACAGGGTAAGATTAAGTCTAAGGAGAATACATTTGTAACTTCAAATAATATTAATAACCTTGATGCTATTACTACTTTACCTCAACAATTATGTCTTACAGTTCCTATAGTTTTGAAGGTAAGTGAAGCTGAATTTAAAACTATAAAAAAATTAGGAAAACATTGGGATATTTCTACAATATATAAAGTTATTGAAAAATATAAGCCTGAGATTATGCCTGAAATAGAAAGAATAGAAAAAGCCGAAGGTAGAGATCAAATAGTTAAACCTCAAGGTGAAGGGACATATGAAACATATATTACTAACTTTGTTAATGCATCTAATGAAAATAGAACTCATAGACACGTTGGAAATATCAAAGAAAAAGAAAAAGATATTTTTCAAATTTACCTTGACAACAAAGAACATAGAGTTATTGTGAGCTTTTACTATGGGAGCAGAATACAACGTATAAATTAAGGTAATAACAAGTTTAATTTAAGTATATATACCATTAAGTCTAATGTTATATATTATTCTTTATAGAGTTCCTAAGCCTCTTTTACGGGTATTTCATAACTCACTTTTATAGTTTCAATGTTAGCCTTTTTCATATATGGATTATGAGTTGCATATAAGCTTACAAATCTATGATATCTTATAACGTCAAAAGAGGTTATTCCAGCATCTTTTGCGTCTTCCATTAATGATGACAATTCTTTCTTGAATTCTCCCTGATTTTTAGATGTAAAATATAAACTCAAATATTTTATTCCATATAGTAAACCAAGGGGATTTACAAATCTTATATTATCTCCTCTTGACATAGCCACACTCATCATCATTGTAAATTCATCCTTAGAAACCTTGGTTGATTGCATTAAATTCTTTATACTTTCTAAAAATAATTCTTTACCATTTGCACTATATAACACCCTCTTTTTCTGTTTAATCAATTCAAACTTGTTTTTATTTAATATATTTTGATTTTCGTCAATTCTGCCTTCAACGTCCCATCCAACTTTATTTAACGCATCATTAATCCAATGCTCTGAATTGATCCCTAAAAAATTACCTTCTTTATCAAACAAATCCCGAGGATTTACAGCATCAACTATATAACTCATATTTATTCTATATAGAAATATTTTATTTTTTTATCCAACAATTAGTAAGGATAAAAAAATGTTATCTGCCCTAATAACCATTTACATATTTGACGATGATGAGTTTTCAGGGGAAATTGTTGATGATAATCCTACCAGCCCCAAGGACTGGTCTACTTATAATGTGATACTGGACCCAAGGCACCAGATACTGGACCCAATCGCGACAAAGTCGCTCCGTGAAAAGCACAGGCATCAGATAACTGAAATGAAGGTCAAGATAGATGAGGAAAAAATTTTAAATGAAATTAATAAAAAATTATTATTATTGATAAAAAATGAAGCTGTCTCTGTTTAATTTTAGGTGCTTTAAGAATTTCGAGGTAGAAATACCTGAAGATAACGGTGTTATACTTTTATGGGGAACAAGTGGTATTGGTAAAACTACCATCTTTAAAGCCATTAACTTTGTTCTTTATGGTAAGGAACAAAAAGTAATAAAACACGGTGAAAAGAAGTGTAAAGTTACCTTGGAATATAAAGACTTAATAATTACGAGAACAAAAGGTCCAAATCATCTTAACCTGAAAAAAGGTTCAGCAATAGATTTCTCGGATGATCCAGCCCAAAAAGAAATAGAAAAGATTTTTGGAAAAGATTTTCTATTAACTAATTATATGGCTCAAAAGTCCACAGAAAGTTTTTTTAGTATGTCAAATATAGATAAAAGTACATTTCTGCATCGTTTGTCAATAAAGGATTTTGACGTTGATGGTATCCGTAGAAAAACAAGAGAGTTGATAAAACAAAGAAAGGAAAAACTCATTGATAATACGGGTCAACAGAAAATGGCAAAGGTTATGTATGATAACTTAAATTGTTCCTCTTCTAAAGAACCAAAACTTAAAATAGATTTAAAAGGTAAATCTATAGATGAAATTATCCAAATAGATAATAACCGTAAGGAAAAGGTCAAAAAGGAACTGAAGGAAATGGGAGATGAATTAAGATTGTTAAATTCTATATCTGAAAAGGTGAAAATGAATACTGTAAGAATAGAAGAAAAGAATAAACAATTAGACGATATTACATCGAAATTACAAGAGTATTCTTACCTTGACACTGTAAAATTTGAAAATCTTAAAACTACCCTGAAAGAATATAATAAAATAGTTTTATATTATACTCTTAAACAATCTTGTAAAAATATAAAAAATGAATATGATAAGATGGTTGAAGACGAAAGAAAAAAAATTGAAGAAGATATAGCTAAATTGAAAGCAAAAAAGTTTGGAATAGATCTCTTATCTGATAAGGAACTTGAGGATATGAATAAGGCAAAAATAACATATGAAAAAAGTAAGATGAAATCCCTGTCAGATATAAAGAATAAATTATTAACCCTAAATTCAACCGACAACGTAAAAGAACAGGAAAAAGAACTTGAGACAACTAACCTTAAGGAAAAGAGAGAAATGTTATCTAACCTTCAAATAGAATTAGAAGGTATAAAGAACAATATAAAAGATATATCTGATATTAAGGTAGGACATACGTTGAAATGTCCTAAATGTATAACTAAGGTATACCTTGATAAAGATTGCCTAAAAGAAATACCTGAAAATATAGATGAACTTAAAATTAACCTTGAAAACCTCAAAAGTAAAAAGGAGAAGGTAGAACTTAAAATTTCATCTTTAAACAAAGATATAAAAACAACAAATGATAAAATCGTATCGTTGACAATTGAAATATCTGAAAATATAAAACTCTCCGCTGAGCTTAATACTTACCTTAAAATACTTGAGAATTTTCCACATACAACATTATTAAGTATAAAAAATATACTTGAAAAAGATACTGAAAATCGTTATATGTTAAAGACAATAGAAGAAAATTTAAATGGACTTGAAGAAAAGGTTAAATTAACAGTCGATGTATTACCTCATTATATAAAGAAGAAAAGAGATGAGCTGTTATCCACTAAGAAAAGATACGAAGAGATTAAAGAAGAACTTGAAGATATTGAGATTGAAGAACCTTTAAATTGGTATATGGATGAAATACAAAATATTAATAATAAAATTTCAAAATATGAACAGTCTATAAAAGAACAAAATAAGTTATTAAAAGATAAAGACTTATTTGAACGTGAAATATCCAATTTGGAAAAATTTATAGAAGATAATTGTAATGTAAAAAATATAGATACTCTTCAAGATGAAATAAATAAAAAAGTTGAAATAGAAGATAAGCTTAAGAAAAGGGAAACAATCCTCTTAAAATATAAAGAGGATTTATCATTATATAAAAAACAATTAGAGGCTACTATTCAACTTGATAATCTTAAACAAGAAGAAAATATCTTAATGAGAGCCCTTTCTACTGCAGAAACACTTTTAAAGAAAATAAATGATGCAGAGGCTATTTCCCTTGAAAATACTCTTGAAATTATAAACACTGATTTAGAGGAGTTTGTAACCCATTTTTTTGGCGAAAGTTTTAGCGCTAAACTTCAATCCTTTAAAGAGAATAAAGATGGGGATAAAAAACCATCAATTGAAGTATTAATAGTTCAAGATGGTGAAACTATCCCATTAGATTCTTTAAGTGGTGGTGAATATGATAGGTTAGCCTTAGCCTTATTTTTATGTTTTAACAAGATCTCAAAGAGTAATATTATTTTACTTGATGAATGTCTTGCCTCTCTTCATTCTGAACTTGTGGAAGATATTGTTGAACTTATTAAAAATAAACTTGGAGATAAGCTTGTTTTATTTACTCTTCATCAAGCAAATACGGGTATATTTGATACTATTGTTGATATTGGAAAACTTAAAGGTAGCGAATGAAATTAAAAGTGTGATAACCAAGGGCGGAGAAAGCTAATATTAACAACATTTCTAAAAATGGTCTCTTTATATCCTCACATTTATATCCTATATAAAGGAAGAGAGGGAAGACTATCAAAATATGTATTAAATTTACCCATATTTTATATTCTTCTTTTGTGTCTAATCTTTGTTTAATTAAAAAAGCGTGGTATAATATACCTATAATAGACACTCCCATTAAAATTCTACAAATGGTAGAATTTAATCTTTTCTTAAGACCTAAATAGTATAAATAGCAAAGTGCGGGGAAAAATAAGAATACGTGAAATAAGTTGATAATTGTGTCTGGATGCATATTTTATAAAAAGTTTAAGATTTTATAAAATATTTAATTATTTTTACCCGCTTAATATCTTTTATTATAGTGGCACCAAACACAAGCAACACCTGCTGCAAATAATAAACCATAAGCCATCTTTTCTTCTTGGGTTAACTTTTCAGCTTGTTTACCCTTGACTAACATATCACCGATAATATCTTTATCGAATGCTTTTAAACCGACAATAACTGCTGCTGCACAGACGATGTAAGAGGAATACTTACACATCATATCTTCTTGTTCTCTTGTTAAGAATTGGGACATTTTCTAACTTTAATATATCCCAAGAAAAAAAATTATTTTTTTTATTTTATAACTTAAATCTTCTTTTAAAAGAAGCAACTCCTTCTCTAAAAGAAGGTTTATCCCACAAGACATATCTTGAGAGTGCTCCCGCGCTTGTAGGATCACTCCAATTTTCTCTTGATTTATGACGTTGAATATATCTTTTTTTTCTTTCTTTTGATAAGTGTCTCTCTTTACCAACACCTCCATAATTTTGATAACCTTTAGCGCCAAAATGAGTTTGCTTTATGCGTCCATTTTTACAGAATGACGCAACATACTTTTTATCCTTCTTTGGAGACTTCTTTATACTTATAAGGGAAAGCTTTTTGAAGGACCCACGACCCTTCTTCCCCTTTCCACATCTGGAACGACCTTGGGTCTTTCTCGAACGTGTTGATCTTTTACGGCTAGGCATTTTTTATTAATAAAAAAATAAAATAATAACTTATTAATAAAAAAATGGTCCTATTTAAGTTATGCAATGTCTGCAAAAAGTCATTCCCTTCCGCGGCTATCCCTCACCACTTAACCTATTGTGGTTTAGTTAAAGCTTTAATTGAACCTGTTATTGAACCTGTTGTTGAAGTTGCGGTTGAACCTGTAGTTGAAGTTGTAGCTGAAGTTGTAGCTGAAGTTGTAGCTGAACCTGTAGCTGAAGTTGTAGCTGAACCTGTTGTTGAAGTTGCAGTTGAAGTTGTAGCTGAAGTTGTTGTTGAACCTGTAGCTGAAGTTGTAACTGAACCTGTAACTGAACCTGTAGCTGAAGTTGAAGTTATAGCTGAACCTGTAGTTGAAGTTGAAGTTGTAGCTGAAGTTGTTGTTGAACCTGTAGCTGAAGAAACTATTGAAGAAAAGCTTGCTAAATTAAGGGAATCTTTGATGAGAAAATAAATTAGGGACCCTTAGTCCCTCTTAAAATATTTTTTACAACTTGGAGATTTCTTTTTAACCTGTGCGTATGAAACTGCAAGGGCTTGTTTTCTTGATGAAAATCTCCCTTTCTTATACTCTGCCATATTTATTTTAATTTTATTCTTTAATTTAGTCTGACACGAGCGCTTTCCCGCTTTAGCTCCTATGGCGCGAGATGAGCGGTTTGCGCGAGATAAGCGCTTTTTACGGGAACCAGAGCGTTTTGTTTTTGAATTATATGAAGTAGGTCCTTTTATCCCCATTTCTTTTCTTAATTCTCTATACACTCTTTTAGCCCTTGAAGAAAAAGGGACTTGATTTCCAGTTACAGGGT
>JACCDX010583088.1_pt1 | contig 16716 bp, 28 predicted proteins | sample 7449681 | NCBI WGS metagenome assembly JACCDX01 (sample SAMN15323450, study PRJNA562643) | freshwater metagenome | isolation source: river surface water | place: USA:Blue River Watershed | collected 2017-08-18 | reverse complement strand
CCTAAAATCTTTTTGAAAGGTTTACGCAAATGACTAAGATAGAAAAATACCTACATCACAAATCTTTGATGATGGAACACCTTGCGTTTGCTTATGCCAATCAATCAATGCACGATTCGTTATATCAATTGATTTGCTATCACTTGCATAAAGACTACACCCAAGCGCAATATTGGGCAATGACCCATGAGGAACGAAAAGATTTGCACACGATGTTGATTCTTTGATACAATTTTTATACGCGGCTAGGGTAGCCCCCGAAAAGACGATTCGTTACCGTCCTGCCATCAGCGTATTAGTAACGGCAACCGATAACGTAAGGTTAAACAATGGCTACCCTCAGTTTAAAAAAGGCAAAGCAACTTGCCGCAGAAAAGCCCGTAAACGATTTATTGCACAAATTTGCAGTAATGCGCCATGCGCGGCACACCCATAGCATTAGATTTACTTGTGTTCACGACACATTTGAAATTGCTAAAAAAGAAGCAACCCGTTTACACAAAGAATTTCCAAGCGAACGCTATTTGGTAATTTCAATCCTTGATGGGGTTGAATAATGCACTATTACCAACATCACATTGGTGACTTTATAAAGGCCACCGCAAGGCTATCTGATTCACAATCTATGGCTTATTTGCGTTTAATTTGGATGTATTACGATAGTGAAAAACCATTAACACTTGATACTAAAGTTTTAGCATTTCAAATAGGTGCATCTGTTGAAGATACAGAATTATTGTTAAAAAGTTTTTTTGCGCTTGAAAATGATGGGTGGCATCAAACTCGTTGCGACAAAGAAATTGAGGATTACAGAGAATTTTTGAATAAAAAAATCAACGCAGGTAAAGCATCTGCTGAACGTAGGAAGAACAACAGTTCAACAGGTGTTCAACAGGTGTTTAACAATAGTTCAACTGATGTGCAACTAACCACTAACCAACAACCACTAACCACTAACCATAAACCAAAGAAAGAAAACGCAACTAGCGTTGCTTGTCCTGATTCTGTTTCACAACAAGTTTGGAATGATTGGATGACGGTACGCAAAGAAAAGAAAGCCAAGACACTTACCGAAACTGGTTGGAATGGATTTGTTAAACAAGTTGAAAAAGCGGGTTGGTCATTAGAACAAGCCATTACCCATTGTTGTTTAAAGCAATGGGTTGGTTTTGAAGCCGCTTGGGTTCAAAAGGATTCCGATTTAAGCAAGACAGGCCAAATGAACCAAAGGGTAATTTCAGGCTTAACCCGTGGGCTAATTGGAGGTGGCGGCAATGTCAAACTACTTGGAAACTGATTTCTGCACCCAAGACCAAGGGCTTGATTACATCTTTGGGCGAATGATGGCTATTTTTGGCGCACCGTTTAACCGTCACTTTGATGGCCTAGACCCTGAATTTGTACGGTCTGAATGGAAGGTTCAACTTGGCAAGTTTCTGACATATCGCCCAAGCATGGACTTTGCTATTGCCAAACTGGATGGTGAATTCATCCCTAGTGCAATTAAGTTTCGTAATTTATGCAATCAAGGGCCAGAAATTCCAACTAAACCATTGGTGCAAATTGAACGCAAAAAAACATTGCACGAACAAATTGAAGCCAACAAGGTGAAATCCAAAGCCTTGGCAAAGTTAGCCAAACTTAAAAAACAATATACGTATAAAACATGAAACATACATTTGAATATAAATGGACTTTGGCAAACGCTAATTTTACAAAAGATAAAGGTAAAGTGTTTTCATGCTTTGCTTGTGGTGGTGGTTCTACTATGGGTTACAAATTAGCAGGGTTTGATGTTCTTGGATGCAACGAAATTGACCCAAAAATGATTGAAGCATACAAAGCCAATCACAACCCAAAATATGCTTTTCTTGAACCAATACAAACATTTAAAAACAGGAATGATTTGCCTGAAGAATTATTCAATTTGGACATTTTGGATGGTTCGCCACCATGTTCAAGTTTTTCGATGGCAGGTAATCGCGGTGAAGATTGGGGCAAAGAAAAGAAATTTAGAGAAGGTCAAGCCGAACAAGTTTTAGATACTTTATTTTTTGATTTCATTGAATTGGCTAAAAAACTACAACCAAAAGTAGTTATTGCTGAAAATGTCAAAGGTTTGTTGTTAGGCGAAGCGCGGGCCTATGTTTCAAAAATCTATGATGAATTTGATGCTGCTGGTTACATTGTTCAGCATTGGCTTTTAGATGGTTCAACAATGGGCGTTCCGCAAAAAAGGGAAAGAGTGTTTTTTGTGGCTTTGCGCAAAGATTTGGCAGAACCTTTTTTAGAAGCCAAAGATATGTTTACTTTAGCCCCAAAGTTAAATTTAGATTTCAATGAACCAAAAATTCCATTTAAAGATTTTTATGAAATTGGAAATATTGAATATCCTGTAAGTGATTTTTATTTAACTTTATGGAAACAAAGATTACATGGTGATGATTCATTTGCAAATATAAATGAAAGAGTTAGAGATAGAAAAAATACTGGTTTTGGTACAAATTTTTTATATAAAGAAAATGTTTGTGGAACTTTAACTACAAAAAAAGATTGTTATGTTTTATTTGATGAACCAAGATATTTATCAGATTACGAAACAAAATGTGTTGGCTCTTATCCACAAGATTACAATTTTTGTAAAAGTAAACCACAATATTTTATTGGCATGAGTGTTCCGCCAGTTATGACTGCGCAAATTGCCAAACAAGTTTATGAACAATGGCTATCAAAAATTAACAAATGACATACGAAATGGCTATGAGAATCTTAGACAGGGTGCGTGATGGCGTGCATTACCCGCAATGGATAATTCTCAAAGCCTTGGAATTAACTGGCGACATTGATGGACATGGAACACTTTAAAGATTGCGAAGCGCGGGAATGGATTGCCCGTTACCGCAAAAAGCAATTGGAAGAAGGTAAGGGCGAAGCGATTGAATGGTGGAACAAAACCATTAAAGAAATTGCCGCCAAACGCGGGCAAGCCGCCGCTGATGATTTAAAGCGAAGAATGAATACAGTAAAGGACACTAATGCGATACGCCGCAAGGATTGATGCAAACCAAACACAAATCGTTAGTGCCTTACGCGCCGCGGGTGCGTATGTTTGGATTATTGGCCTACCCGTTGACCTTTTGGTTGGCTACAAAGGCCACACCTTTTTGGTGGAGGTGAAAACTAACGCTAAAAAACGATTAACGGGCCTACAAGCCGACTTTTTTGAGAATTGGGGCGGTAGTACCCTTTGCCGCATCGATAGCCCTGAAGCCGCATTAAGAATGATTGGAATTATCAAATGAACGCACCTTACAAAGCCATCGAATACATCATGGAAAACGCGCCCAAGTACGCCAAGGCAAAAGCCGAACGCATTTACTTGGAAGAATTCCGTAAAACCAAAAAAGCCTTGTTGATGAAAGAAGCAATGGAAAAAGGCTACGAAAGCGCGGTTAGCCAAGAACGCGAAGCCTATGCGCACCCCGAATATCAGGAACTATTGCGCGGGTTAGGCATAGCCATTGAGCAAGAAGAAAGTTTAAAGTGGATGCTGACCGCCGCACAAATGAAATCTGAGATTTGGCGCACCGAATCGGCTAATGAACGAAGTGGCGTAAAAGCAACGGAATAGAAAATATCAACAAAGTGTTGAAATATGGTTATAATTTCTTTACGCCGTTACATCACGGTCTAAACGAAAGCGCAAAATGAAACACGCATCTACCAAGAAAAACCACCTTGTCATCATGTTGGATGAATTCAACAATGTTTGGATTGATAAAACCGTTCCCGCTACAGAACTGCAATGTATTCGTTATGTTTGCCATCGCAATTGGACACACGCGATTGCCAAAGGTACAGTAAAAATTGTTACTTTGGCGCAATTTGCAGAACTGAACAAGGTGGCGGCATGAATTGGCCTTTTCCACCTTTTCCTAATCCAAAAGACAAGGGAACACGCGTTCCCAAGTTCAACCCCGATAACTTTGAGGATGCGCCGTTATGAACGATTATGAATTTACCTTTAACGCCACAACAGGCGCGGCGGGCGAAACCGTTACTTGCCTTATGTCATACGAACGTGATGAACATGGCCCGTACTTTGAGAATATTGAAACCGTGAAATACGAAGGGGTAGAGGTCACGGGGGTGATTTCTGAAGAACAGTTTTCCGATTTAGAAATGGTCGGCGTTAACAAATTACGCGAACATTTAGCCGAAGAAAAAGAAAGGTCGCAAGAACCATGACTAAAGACGAAGTTTTAAAAGCACTTAGACAAGCCTATAACCTCGGTCAAATTTATTGGCAACAGGCAGACAGCGAGTACATAAGCCAACACAAAAAAGCCGACCAAACCGAGGCTAAATTCCAAGACTTGTTGGACACAACAGTTGCCGCACTAGAAGCGAAGGATGAGCCTATGGAGTTTTTTGATTGGTACGACAACGCGCATTGGGGCAACGAAGACTTCAAAGAGGGTTGCCACAGAGCGTGGAATGCCGCAATCAAATACACCGCCAAACCAAATCAAGAAGCGAAGGATGAGCCTGTGGCGTGGATGTTTCAGCATGAAGAAACTGGACGCACCATGTGTGTTGATGCACAGCAACTTAAATGGGGCTTTGAGAAAGGCAACCCGCGTCTGAAAAAGATTGCACCTCTTTACACCACCCCACCACAGCGCACATGGGCAGGGCTAACTGATGAGGAAGTTTGGGAATGTTATAGCGGTCAAGGTAGTGTTTTTTACAAAGCCATTGAAGCCAAATTAAAGGAAAAAAACGGATGATGCCGCAATTAGACATGGGCGCTAACTTTTCAACTAACAAATTCAAGTTATGCACCAAATGCGAAACGCCTAAACCGCCCGAAGGCGGCATAGAAATGGGCGTTAAATGGATTTGTCAGGTTTGTTGGAACAAGCGAATCACAGGTAAAAATCTACAACAAAACCGCAAAAATGCGAAAAAGAACTAAGCGCAAGATTTGGGCATTGTTAGACCCAATAGCCCATAGCATTGTTGGGGCATCTTACACACCGCGGCAAACCTTGGACAAATTGCGGCTAACCGAATACGCCGCTTTAGAATCCATTACAAAAGGTAGCGGTACGGTACAGGATTGGCGCACATTGGTCGATGTACTAAACCTTGCCGAAACAATGGCTAGGCATGGGGTTGGCCCTGAAGTTTTGCCCGTATGCGCAAAAGCCCAAGAAGGATTGCATAAAGCCGCAGAACGCTACACCACCACTATGCGCATAATATTGGATGGCCCATCAATTCAAGCCGTGCGCGAATTATTGGAATATGCCGATTTGCAACAGGGAAGCGTAACCCGTGCTGAATTTGAACGATATGTGCAAAAAACCCGCGATTACATTAAATCAAACGGCAACCTAGTGGTTGAAATTGAATGAAAGTAGAAATAGGCAACGCAACCCTATATTTGGGCGATTGCATGGACATACTGCCAACATTGCCAAAGGTGGATGCGGTAATTACTGACCCGCCTTATGGCATTAACAAAGATGGTCAAAAAAAATCTACAGGTGTTCACGGCGGGCGTAAAGCCTACGAATTTTTAAATTGGGATGATTCAAGACCTGATAAAAAAATCTTTGATTTAATAATTGAAAAAAGCGAACATCAAATAATTTGGGGTGGAAATTACTTTGCAGATTGGTTGCCGCCGACTATGAAATGGTTGGTTTGGGATAAAGGGCAAAGAATTAACCAAAGTGATGGCGAATTGGCTTGGACTTCAATGCAATCAGCATTAAGAATATTTACTATTAACCGCGTTGAACTTATGACAGACGGGGCGCAACATCCTACGCAGAAACCCGTAAGGTTAATGATTTGGTCAATAGATTTGTGTCAAAACAAGCCGCAAACAATCTTAGACCCTTTTATGGGTAGCGGCACAACAGGCGTAGCCGCCATTCAAATGGGGCGTAAGTTTATAGGCATAGAACGCGAACCCAAATACTTTGATATTGCTTGCAAACGGATAGAACAAGCCGTGGCCCAACCGCAATTATTTGAACCTGAACCCGTTAAACACATACAGGAAGATATGTTTTGAGATTTCCTAAACACCAATACATCCGTAGCCAAATTCTTTTGCGCAACGCCCGCGAAATCCCATGCCAATACTGCGGCGCTGACGATGGCACGGTGGTGGCGGCTCATACTAATTGGCAAGGCGGCAAAGGCCGTGGTATTCGTGCAGACGATAATCTGATTGCAAGTTTGTGCTATACATGTCACATGAAAATCGACCAAGGGGGTAAACTGGATAAAGCCGAACGGCAAAAGATATGGATTGCCGCACATATCCAAACGGTGCGAAAATTACAGGCGTTGGGCTTATGGCCCGTTGATGTTCCATTACCTGAAGGGTTAACATGAAATTCCGTGCCGAAGCCGTACAAAGTACCCAAGATGACCCCGTAATGCAGTTTGTGCAATGCCTACTGCATAGCGTTACCAATGCGCACATTCTGCATTTCCAAAGCCTAAGTTATTCACAACACATGGCGTTGGGCGCTTATTACGATGAAGTAAGCGACTTAGTAGATGGGTTTGTAGAGGCGTTTCAAGGCAAGTACGGGCTATTGACCAACTACAAAGCCGATTACGAACTGCCTGATAGCAACCCCGTTGTTTACCTAACCTATCTAAAAGATGAAGTGGCAACCCTGCGCCGTATGCCTAAGTTCCCCCAAGATAGTGAACTGCAAAACGAAGTAGATACGATTGCTAACCTAATCAATAGCACCCTATACAAACTGCGATTCCTAGCCTAATGCCATCATTACCATCAAACAGTAAGTGTTCAGAACTACGGTGTAAGAACCCTAGAAGTAGGCTTAACACCTACTGTTTAGAACATGGTGGCATGGATAACATGGAACGGCGCGAAACCGATAGCGCCTACCAAACACCATTATGGAAAAGCATTAGGGCGGTACAGATAAGCAAACAACCCCTATGCCAAGGTTGTTTAGCGCGTGGCATAGTGACCGCGGCAAAGCATATCGACCACTTGTTTGCATGGAAGCATATAGGTGGGCAAGCGTTTAGCCACAACATATTCCAATCGCTTTGCCACAATTGCCATAGCCAAAAATCAGGGCTAGAAAAGCAGGGCATCTACAGGCATTACGCCCAAGACGGTGTTAAAGACTACAGTAAGCATGATTATGCGTTTATGGTGAAAAATGAACAAAGGGCATAAACACCAACCAAACGGCGCTAGTGTTGTTTATTGGATACATCGACCCGAACACACCGACATTACCAAGCAAGGGTATGTAGGCATCACAAATAAGCGGGCGCGGGAACGGTGGGCGGAACATAGAAGGGCATCACGCAAAAATCCTGATGAACATTGCGCCGTTGTTAATCGTGCTATTTGTAAGTATCCCGATTTAATTTATGAAGTGGTGTTAGTAGCCGATACCCGTGAATATTGCGAACGCATAGAAGGTTTGCTAAGACCTACTAACCGCATTGGTTGGAACATTGCCCGTGGTGGTATGCCCGTTGATACGATGATGGGCGGCATAGCCAATAGGGAACGATGGGTTCAACATTGGATAGATAACCCTATTGAAGCGGCTAACCGTTGGTGGGATACCGAACAAAGATTGCTTAATAAACAGGCATTAGAGTATCGTAAGGCGAACAAACCCAAGCCACACACAAAAGAAAGAAAGTTCAGCACACGCAATAAATCAGGTTATGCAGGGGTTGGATGGTATGAAAGGTTTAGTAAATGGCGGGCGCAGATAGGCATAGATGGAAAGCCTATAAATTTGGGTTACTTTGATACCAAAGAAGATGCACACGCAAAGTTTTTAGAAGCGAAAGCGTTATGGTTGGCCTATAGGGAAGGCACTATAAAAAAAGACCATGCAATTGACGCTATTCGGGCATTACAAAGCGGTTATTAGTACTAAAGACTTAAATATTTTGGAGTGGTTTAAAAGCAAGCGCGGGGCTTTTTCTGTATAGATACAAAGTTAGGGGGGGTTATAAGGTTGCTAAAGTACAACAAAGCGTTTAATATAAAAAAATGAAAAAAGCACCAAAACAAATTATTGCGTTTTTGCGTAATCCGACCACATGGAACGCAGACGCGTTTGAAACCGCCATCAGGAACGAAGTTGAAAATTCGACTGGTGCGCTGACCGCATCGGATGAACTGCTAGTTGGTTCTTTGGTGTTGGTGGTTGACACTTTGATTGAAGCGCACTTAGGACTTTTGGAAAATGGCGCGATTTACCATTACAACGCGGGTGATGCGCCTAGCCCGTATTACAAGATAAGAACCGAATCAATGGACAAGGCCATAAAGATTCTTGCCGAACTAGCATTAGTGGCAAGGGGTCGCCCAAAGATTAAAAACAAGGTATCCGAAGTAGATGAACTATTCGCAACTGCTTGAACCCGCTTTTCAATATGCTAGGGGCGTAACCCTTGGCGACATTACCGCTTGCGAAGATATAAAGTTAGCCGCCCAACGATTCCTAGATATGGTGGAACGGCGGGACGCGCCTTATGAATTCGTACCCGAAAAAGCCGAACACATCCTAAAGTTTGCCAAGTTTTGCCGCCATGTTAAAGGTGCTGAAGCGGGCAAGCCTATTGCGTTGCAACCTTTTCAAGTTATGTTCCTAGCCGCCATTTATGGCTTCAGGGATAGAAAAGATAAAACCGTTCGTTGGGTAACTGATGTAATTTTGTTTGTGCCACGCAAATCGGGCAAGACAACTTTGGCATCAATCATTGCTTTGTATGAACTACAGTTTGGCGATGCGGGTGCTGAAGTTTTTACATTGGCGACCAACCGCGAACAAGCAAGCATTTGCTTTGATTCATCTAAAGCCATCATTGAAAACATGGTTGCGGAATTTCAGCAAAAGTTTGTTGTGTACCGAAGCGAACTAAAGAAGGCGGGCGATTCGACTTCTACCTACCGTGCCTTGTCCCGTGAGAATAGAAAAACGGGTGACGGTAAAAATCCATCTTGCGCAATGATTGATGAAGCGGCGCAGATTACAGAACGGTCATCGATTGAGGTTTTACATTCGGGTATGGGTGCGCGTAAGAACCCGCTACGGATGTATTTAACCACGGCATCGTTTACCAAAGAAACCAAGTTCTACGAAGATTTGAACCACCTTAGAACGGTGCTACGCGGTGCGGCTGAAGATAACTACCGTTGGTTTGGTTTACTGTATTCCATCGATGCGGGTGATGAATGGTCGAATGAAGAAACATGGGCAAAGGCAAACCCCATGCTTGGCATTTCTGTTACGACAGAACACATTAGGCACATGGCGCACGAAGCGCAATCTAAGCCCGCAAGCCTTAACGAATTCCTATGCAAGCAACTGAACATTTATGTATCGGCAAACAGCGCATGGGTTGACCGTAGGTATTGGGATGATTCAGTTTGCCCGATGCCTGAAGATAAACCCGAATCAACTTTTATTGCGTTTGACTTGGCATATTCACGCGACTTAAACGCGATATGCACTTTGCACCGATATTCGGAAGAAAAGTTCTATGCAGAATTCCAATTCTTTTTACCTGAAGAAAGTTTAGACCTAATCCCAAATCACTATAAATCAACTTTTCTGCAAGCCCATGCAAGCGGCATATTGCGATTGACCCAAGGTAATGTGACCGACCTTAACGAAGTGGAAACCTACATTAAGCAACAATGTATCAAGCACAATGTTAAAGAAATCGGATACGACCCGTACAACGCCGCGTCATTGGTGGCTAACCTTTATGCTGAAGGGTTGCCCGTGAAAAAGGTTGGGCAAGGTATGGCGGTTCTATCTAATCCATCTAAAACCGCAGAACAATTGATTCTGAAAAAGGGAATCATGCACGATGGCAACCCGTTTGTTGGTTGGCAACTGGCAAACGCCGAGGTTTACACGGATGTAAACGGAAATGTCAAAGTTCGCAAGAATGAAGCCGATACATCCGCAAAAGTTGACGGAATTATTGCGATGATTATGGCTTTGCATTGCCATCTAGACAATGTTTTTATTTCTGATACATTTGGATTTAGAAGTTTTGAATGGTAAACCATCGAGAAATTGGGTAAAAACATGGCTATTTTTGATATTTTCAAGCGCAATAAAGACCAAAAAAACGAATCAAATACGCTATTTGGTCAATCAGCGTTAGGTAATAACATCGTTTATCAGGGTTCTAAACAAGCCCCGAATGTCAATACCCAAATCCTTTATGTAACCACAGGCGCGACCAATAACGCGGGTCGCCCCGTGGATATGTCATTGCTTACGCGCAATTCCACCATCATGGCTTGCGTTGCGGCAAAGGCCCGTGCATTGTCACAACTGCCTATTCGCGTGGTTAGCCAATCCGAAGATGGCACTTATGTTGATGCCGTTAAATCCGATTTGGTCGGCGCACGGGATAAGGCAAAAGCCAAGCAAGTGGCAAACCTTTTGGCGCAACCTAACCATTTTCAAAGCACCTACGAATTTTGGTATCAATGGCTAATGTGGTACGAATTGGCGGGCGAAGCATTTACCCTTTGGTGGCGTAAAGACCAAAAGAGTACAACGGAAACCCCGTTAGAAATGTACCTTTTGGATTCAACCCTGATTGCCGTAACAATCACCCCTGCCCGTTACCCATCGTATCGTTTGAGTACGCCTAGTTACGGTTTTAACCGTGATGAACCGCTGAACTTTAACCAAGTGATGCACATTAAAGAAATGAACTGGCAAGGTTCTGCGGGTTTTAACAAAGGCATCTTGGCGGCTGAATTGGTTTCGTTAGACCAAGACATTGATTTGTACGCAAACTACATCATGCAGAACGGCGCAAAGCCAAGCGGTATGTTCACTAGCGAACAAGTTATTCCTGATGCCAAATACAAAGAAATCGCCGCCCGTTTAAAAGAAGCATGGTCGGCAATGGTTTCTAGTAAACCTAGCGACCCAAGCAAGGCGGGCCAAGGTATGTTGCTAGACCAAGGCATGAAGTACACGCCTTTGGATATGCTAACCCTGCAAGATACCGATGCGGCTAAGTTAAAAGAACAAACCATGAAGCGTATTTGCGGTTTATTTGGCGTACCCGCGGCAATGATTGGTATTGGCGATTCAAAGTACAACAATACACAAACCATGATGGATGAATTCTATAAATCCACCATGTACCCAACCTTAATTAACATTCAGCAGAAATTAAAGCAACATTTGTTTGTTGGCTACCCCAATTTGTCCATTGAGTTTGATACGCGCAATTTCTTGAAAGGCGCACCATTAGACCAAATGAATTTTGCCACCGCGGGTGTAACTAACGGGATTATGACCCCAAACGAAGCGCGTGAATATTTGGGTATGCCGAATATCGATGGCGCTGATGATTTGATTGATAAGGGCGGGAAAGATAAGCCGATTGTTGGCACATCGCCTCAAGATACGGGCGGCGGTGGTGGAAACCAAACCCGTAAAATGAATATCGGCAAGTAAAAATAAAGTGTCCACTATTTTTAAATTAGTGATAGCATCGCTTGCAACATACAAGCCAAATACAGAACCGCCGCCAAAACGGGGGCGACCACCTAAGTTAATACAAGACATCGACCGAACAAAAATCGATGAGGTAATCTATGACCGTAAAAAACCTGATGATGGTTTGCGAAGCCAAACTAGTTTTGGAAAAGCAGGGCGAAAGCACAGGAAAAATTGAAGCCACCGTAACAACATGGGGTGCGCGTGAAGGCGCTGATGGTAGGCGCTTTAACTACCAACCCGAAGGCTTTATGCAATGGGCCGAAGATTTTGCGAAATCGGGTCGCCCGCTACCAATGTTTGTAAATCACGATGCCGATGCAATCCCCGTTGGTGAATGGACTGCATTTGAGTTTGACGATGTTGGTATGAAAGCCGAAGGGCGTTTGTACACAAACACAACAATGGGTTCAGACCTTTACAAAATTATGCAAGAAAGCCCCGCCATGTTTGGCGGTGTTTCCGTTGGTGCTTATGCCGATGAATACCAATGGGTAAAAGAAGATGGCGAACCCTATCCCGCAGGTAGCGGTGATTATTGGGAAGATGGCTATTTTCAAATTACCAAAGGTGGTTTGCGCGAAGTATCTGTAGTTATGTATCCTAACAATCCACAAGCCGAAGTTAGCAAGTTGGAATATTTCCGACCTGATGGTTCTGCCGATTTAAAAGTTTTGGAACAAGCCTTGCGTGAAGTTGGGCTATCTAAAAAAGATGCGGTAGCCGCCGCATCTACATTCAAGAAAGTTTTGGAATTGCGCGATGCAGTTACAACACCTATTGAAATTGCGCCTATTTTGAGTGATTCAAATGCGGAGGCTACCGAAGCGGAAATTCTTGCGGCTCTCGAAGCCCGTGAACTTCTAAAAATTCTTGATACCAAACTTAAAGGTTAAATCATGTCACAAGCAATCATTGAAAAATTGGATGCTATCGAAGCCAAGCAAAGCGAAAGCATTGCCGCCGTTGAAGCAAAAATCCCCGCCGCCGTTGAAGCGATTAAAAACGAAATGCAAGAAACCATTGCCGCTTTGGAAGCCAAAGTAGCATCGATTCAAGCACCCGCCGTTATCAAGCCCGCCAAGACCGTTCGCCAAGATGTGAACCGTTCTGTTAAAGAACAATTGGCTACTTTCTACAAAAGCAATGCCCGCGTAGAAAAAGAACTGCAAATTTTTGCTGATGAAAGCCAACGCGATGCGTATATGCTTGAAGCCTCAGCCCTGACAGGTTCAGGTAACAACCAAGGTGGTCGCACCGCTTATGACCCCGTGTTTGCCGCTTTGCGTTTGGCTAACCCAATGCGCGGTTTGTCACGCACCGTTGCTACTGATGGTTCTTCTTATCAATTCCGTGTCAAAACTGGTAATGCAGGTGCGGCATGGGGCTACGCCATCCAAAACAACGGCGCGGCTACAACTGAAGATACAACTATTTGGCAATTGGTTCTGCAAGACCTGAACGTGCAATTCCCAATCCGTACTGCGGCTTTGGATGACATTGACGGTTTGGAAGCCAATGTGGTTGACGATATGCTGATGGAATTCAGCCAAGCCGAAGCCTTGTCAATGATTCAGAACAACGACCAAGGTTCTACATCTTTGCCATACGGCGGTTCTAACGGTTTGCGTGGCCTTGACCAATACGCGGGCGCTAACAGCACCTACACAGGCGGCACTTGCACCACAGCGGCATTTGGTTCTAGCGGTACTGGTTCTACAAGCGGTTTGCATAGCCTTGCCACTTATGACCAATTGACCACTAACGCTAACACCGTTGGCGCTAACAATGTTACTTACAATGATGTGATTAACTTAATCTATCAATTGCCACAGCAATATTGGACTAAAGACGCGAAGTTTATGATTAACCCGATTCTGTTGAACGGTATCCGTGCATTGAAAGATGACAACGGCGCACCTATCTTCAACCGTAACGAAGGTTTGTCTGTTGACGGTATCGTTGGTACTTTGTTGGGCTTTGATGTTGTTGTTAACAAGTATTGCGACACACCATCACAAACAACCGTTGCATCAGCAGGTACAACAAGTTTGTACCCAATGTATTTCGGCGACTTCACACGCGGTCACACAATCATTGACCGTTTGAACATGATTATGCGCCGCTACGACCAAACAGCCCCCGGATTTATCACATTCTTCGGTGAAAAGCGTTTGGCCACATCCGTGCGTGACCCTAACGCATTGGTGCGTTATCGTTCCACAGGCACAGCCGCTTAATAGTTGCGTTGCCATTAGCGGGGGGCGAAAATCCCCCGCTTTTTTTAAATAGGAATTCAAAATGTCTATCACCGAAAAAATCTTGAACGGAATCAAACAGGCCATCACCGAAGGCGGCAAAGTAAATATCGATTTGCGTGAAGCAAGCGCCATTACTGGTTCGGGTTCGGGTGTTGGTGGTAATGTTGTATTTGATGATGCGTTTGCGGCTTTGCGTCAAGCAAACCCTTTGCGTCAAGGCTCACGCCAAATCGCGGTTAGCGGCTCTGATGCCCAATTCGTTGCCAAGACTGGTAACGCCGCAAATTCTACAAACCCTTGGGGTTACACATTCACGCCTAATAGCGGTTCACCTAATGTTGATACTTCTATTTGGCAATTGCCCGTGCGCGTGTTGGTTGCACAATTGCCTATCAGAACGGCGGTGCTAAGTGATGTTAATGGACTTGATGCAACATTGGTTGAAGATTTGGCGCTTGAATTTGCGCAACTCGAAGGTCAATCAATGGTTCTTAATGATGACCAATCAGGTAGCACGACTACATCAACTGGCGCTACTAATGGGTTGCGTGGTTTGGATAGTTACACTAGCGGCGCTACTAGCGCTTTCGGTACTAGTGGCACGGCTATTACAAATGGTATTCATACTATCGCTACGGTTAGTAACGGCGGCTCTGCGGTGACTTACAACAAGGTTGTAAACATGGCTAACGCGTTGCCCCCTCAATATTGGTCGCTAGAATCTACCGCTTGGCACATTAGTCCCGCAATGATTCAAACTTTGCGCCAATTAAAAGATACAGCGGGCTTGCCTTTGTTCTTGGAATTGGGCGAAAAAGACGGTTGCGCAATCGGTCACATTTTTGGTTGGCCCGTTATCCCCAACGCATATCTTTCTACAGATTTCCCAATTTACTTGGCAAACTGGAATCGCTTTTTGACAATCGGCGATACAGAACAAATGTCGGTGCAAATGTTTGAACAAACACAAGCGGGCTTTGTGACCATGTACGCGGAAAAACGCATGGTAAGCACCGTGCGCGACCCGTTCGCAGGTGTTCGTATGTCTGCCGCCTAAAGGGGGCTTGAATGTCAGTAGATAGCCAATTACTTGGTGCGCCCTACGGGGCGGCTACCCGCAATCCATTTAGTTATGTGAAAGCGGAACAAATCGGGCGTGATGTTGTTACGCCTTGGTTAACCTTGGATGAAATCACCAATCAAATTAACTTGTTTGAAGATGAAAGCCAAGATGGTTATTTGCAATCATTGGAACTTGCCGTTCGCCAAGCCATTGAAGATTACTTAGGGCTTTCTATTTTTTCAGTTACTTACCGTGTTTGGTATGGCGCTGAAAACTTAGCATCATCGCCCGTATGTTTGGATTTGCCCGAAGTATCGCAAAACCAATACCCCGACATGGCGGGTGTAACGATTGAACGCGTAGCGTACTGGAATAACAATACGCCGCCTGAATTAGTTGTTGTTGCAACCAATCAGTATTACTACGATGCAAGCGGTAACAAAGTAATTGTTCAATCGTTGCCTACCAACATCAATAGCGAAATGACCGCACCGATTATTTGCGAGTACACCACCGCACCTAATCCGTTGCAAACATACCCCGTAATTAAACAAGCGGGCTTGCTATTGTTTACGCATTTGTATAACAATCGAAGCAACACTACGGACAATCAGTTAAAAGAAATTCCGTTCGGCGTTGCAACATTGTTGCGCCCGTACAAACCTTTGGTGATGTAAATGGCAATTGCACGGTTTGAGCAAATTACGGTAAATAACTTGGCGTTTGCTAAAAGCGATTTTGGCGAACAAAGTACCGCACAAAGCACATGGTTTCGCACCCGTGCGCGTGTTCATTCCGTTGCAAACAGTTTAAAGATTTCGGAAAAGTACCGACTTTACCAAGATGTTGTTAGTTTCATTTTGAACTACACGCCCAACACAAGAACAATGGTTCGCAATCAAAACCTTTATTCAATCAGTTATAACGGTTACGATTGGCGCATTGATAACATCCGCGAATCTGACGATAAGATGACCGTTGTTATCTTGGCGTATAGAAACGACCCAGTTACGGCGGTGTAAATGGCAACACAACAAAATCCAGTACAGTACGGCAAAGCGATTCAGTACCAACTGCAAAGCATTGTTACGCCCGTTCCCGTTTACGCCGCGTTTAACCGTAACTTTGCTACCGAATCTAAGTTCATTACTTGGATGCTACGCAATGTTCACCAAGATGTTTACACGGGTCAAAATCAAGCCAACAAAGGCATTGACCGCCCCGTTTTTCAGATAAGTATTTTTACGCAACAGATAGAAGATGGTTTCACTATTTCCAATCAAATACTACAATCCTTGCACGGATATAGTGGTTTATTTGGTGGTGTAACTAACGGTTTTGAAGTTGCTAAAGCCGATGTATTTTGGCTTTATAACAGTTACGACAATGATGAAAAGTTAGCCCAAATTTTTCTTGATTGCACACTAGATATATCAACCTGACAAGATAGTTCTTTTAACCATTCTTTTTAAGGAATAAACAAAATGGCTTTACCTAATAAAATTATGGCGGGCTTTACAGCCGCCCTTTGGATGCAATCAGGCGCTACGCCTACAGCCGTTGCCGCGGGTGATTTGGATGTATGGACAGGCACAATTGGCGACATCGTTGGTACTACTGCTAATGGCACGGGTACTGATGGTATTGCGCTGAATGTTGAAGCCGTACCCGCATTTGGTCAAGACGATGCCGTAGCATCTTTCGGTGTTGCAGGTTCACGCCAATCGGACAAAATCCCATCACAATCCGCACCAACATCACTTAGCATTACTGCCGCTTGGAATCCTAGCGATGCCGCTTTGTTGTTGATTCGTGG
>JACCDX010210518.1_pt1 | contig 16719 bp, 10 predicted proteins | sample 7449681 | NCBI WGS metagenome assembly JACCDX01 (sample SAMN15323450, study PRJNA562643) | freshwater metagenome | isolation source: river surface water | place: USA:Blue River Watershed | collected 2017-08-18 | reverse complement strand
TGTCATGAATCGTATTGATTGATTGGAGCTGTTTGTGTTCATCATTAGATTGGTAGCCATGACCCAGTCATACGAATCTATGAACATTCGCATGAACCATCGATACACATCTCTGTATCGGATACTATCTATCACCATGATATTGTTGATCAGCATGAGTCTTTCTATGTGATGTAAGTATGCATGAGACAGACACTTATTGATAGCACTATCTATGGTCGGTAAGTTTGTCTTTGCTGTGTACCATGCAGATCCTAATGATCGCGTTCCTCGTATCACTGATCCATTGATGATTCTGTCTTTGTAGATGTAATACATGTATCTCATATATTCTCGCCAGCCTATGATCTGTCGGATGAGCGCCTCTGTCGAGTTTCTCATATATATGAGATCCTCAGTATGCGACCCTTTCTTGACTAACGAATTGTATTTCGATATAGCATAATCTATGATGAACTTTGGAGCCAATAGACCAATATTGATCAATGCGCTTAGATTGGTGTGGTACCCATACATTACTGAATCTGATATTGCGTCTTGGTACTTACCAAAGAATAAGAGTTTCGAATTAATTGTCTTACGAGCAACCGCTTGTGCCTCCTTGCGATTGACTGGATAGTATGATTTGAGCTCTCCTAGATGAGATGCAAAGTGTAGATCTATATATTCTTTTATTTTTTTGTCAATCGGATACTCCTTTGCCTTCGCCTCCTTGTAGTCTGATTCGAATCTTGATCGGTTAGCCGAATCAAAGCTCCACTTGCCTCCTATCGGTTTGTCTCCATCCATGAATACATTGAGTCTACGTCTTTGCCACTTATAGAAACTGGTCATGCTACGACTGATTCTTGATTGTGATTTGGGTGTGTTCAATGACGAATCATAATCCTCTATCTCTTTCCGGCTACATATGAAGGCGGGTGAGTCGAGCATCTCATGGTGTTTCATGTGTTTGAATGTGTTGACCATATAAGAATCAATTGGGTCAAAGACGGTGATGCGTATGTCTCTCTTCTGAGATACTCTCTTTGATATGATTGATCTGTATTTCTCTGCGTTTTGTTTCTCAGTTCGCGTTCCTTGTAGCTCATGGTATTGTATGTGCACAACGTTCTTATGTTTCTGTTTAAGCTCTGCTACGTATGATCTGACCGATGCCAAATGCAAGTATATCTTCTGTATGTGATATGATGGATTGATGTAGAATGGTTCTTCTAGTACGACTAGTGTATCATATTTGGATAAGAATGATGATGACAGATCAAACAACTGGGTTGGTAGAAAGAAGATCGCGCTCATGGTGATTCTATATGTATGTGCTTATTCTATGTATGAGAGTTTAAGAAGGCGGAATACACGTTTGAATTCTTTGTTGAGTGCTGCGTTTCGCGTTCGTATCTCAGTGTAGTCGTATGGAACCGTGTTCCCCTTCGTTAGCAATTTCAGAAGATTGATATCTGATTCTATAGCCTGCAATCTATGAGATGGGTCAGTGTCTTGTTGTTTGGTATTGGTCTGCGTGTTGATTGGTGAATCATCAATCATAGTAGATACCGCTAACTGATCTTCTTGAGATCCATGTGAGAAGATACATTGGCGTATCTGCGATATTGCCTCTTCTAGTTTGCTTCCTATGTATTCTATATAGAAATCGATGGAGTTGTTGACTAGGAACAGCTTTGCCTTCGAAGGCGATATCATAGAATAGTAATACACTTTCTGAATGGTGGTGACCGTGTTAGACAGAGAGAGTAGTATGTCTTCGATGCCCTTGGAGGCGACTCCCCGTTGTATCACCTCAGTGATTGATTGTTTTACACTGTCTAATTCTGATAGTCTTATATGTGGAACTCCATTGAACTCATATACGGATACCCGAACTCTATCACTCATTGTTTGTTGATCACGTTTCGCCGTGCAGAACTGAATCAGAGACTCTATATTATCGATCTTAATATCGCCAGAGCGACTGTCAATTTACCAATCATGTTAAGTTATAACTAGCACAGATATAGATCTATACATATTATAGCTCATTACCAATTCAATGTCTGACACTAGACAGTACTATCTCTCAATTGATTGCGCTACTAGATCTCTAGCGGTAGGGTTCTACTCATGTATTAGCAATGTGAGATCCGTTCTCTCTTCGCCCACCGAAGGCGACCTCGATAGCGCTATCCAGGTACATTGGATCAATCTCATTGATCTAACTGATGGAAAGAAAGCGACTGATGTATCTGCACTTGACAAGGCTCGATCGTTGAAGTCTCATATGACAAAGATAAAAAAACAGGTACACGATACAATAGGAGAGGAGATGAGATACAACATCTTGATTGAATTCCAGATGAACGTGAACGACAAATCAAGAGCAGTGTACAATCAGCTTCTGTATGAGTTCTGCGATTGCGGCGACATTGTATGCATGCCGCCTGCTTTGAAGAACACCGTGTATCTACACAAGGGCCTCATGCACGGCGAGTTCATGGATAAGTGCTCCAGCAACTATCAAGCAAACAAGAATCATAGTAAGTACAACTTCGTTTACTATCTGTGTATCTATAACCAACTTGGTCTATTAAATGGAATCAAAGCTAAGAACTATGACGACGTCGCTGATACATTCATGCAGTTTCTGGCTCACATCATTCTTAATTAATTAAATAATCGTGTCTTGTGATTGGTAAATTGAAAGAAGAGTGAATTGTAGTTTTACTTAGAATTCCAATATAAGAGTTAAATATGGACGACGAAGTCATCAGCAATCTGGACTATGGATCTAACATCTCTGGTCTCGGTCTTCTTCTAAACGCGGAGAAGGTATCCGCTTCTACTGATCTTGAGGATATCGAGAAACGAGTTAAGAGTATGTACTCAGATGACATGATTGCTGATGATTCAGATGATGAGGAGGGTGCCGATCCGATGCGAGAGTATAAAGAGGCTATAGAAAATCTAGATAAAGATATTGAGGAGGACGATGATGAAGACGAAGAGGATGAGGAAGAAGACACAAGTGCATCTCAGTATGGCGGTGCCCCTGCGTATCAGTACTCTGACAACTTCTATGTACAGAAGACTAGAGAAGAGGAGTTGAGTTCCAACATCAATGCAGTGATGCAGGGCGTCCCCGATGTTGGTCTTGACATGGATCAAGATATTGAAGACGATCGTAAGAACTTCCTACTCGAACAGATTGAGTATCTGAAAGATGATCTTGATGAACTGGGAGTGTCGACCGATCGCATCCCACAGGTATCTCACTCGTCGCCTCTCAAGAGCATTGATGAGGTACACAAGCGCCTTATGTTTAAATACAACAAGCTGAAGTACAACTCGATCGCAGAAGAGTCGATCATCGCTGGTGCTTCTATTCTAGAGATGATTTTTAATGGACAGAATGAGTACTTTGGTTGTAAGCCTGACGTAACTGGATACAGTGATATTGTCAAGTCTAAGCTAAAGCGTATTCGGTTCGAAACTAGTACCGCTGTGTCTAGATTTGTGAAGTCTAATAACGTTGGTGTTCTTCCTCGCATCATGATGGAGCTACTGCCATCTCTTATCACTCAGTCTCAGCGTAGACGTATTCAAGCATACGATACACTGAATGCTAGTATAAACAATGCTAGTATACGCAATCATTTGACCGATTTGAATAACATTTAAAGATCGTATCTTTTTTTTGGCGGTATATATACCCAGTTAAGGATGCCATCTACTAAGATTCTAGAAATTCTCAACAGAGAAATACTAGCCGAGCATGGTATAAACATAGGCAAGAAAGAGTATCGGCGTATTGTTGTTGGTCGTATATACCCAGGAGTTGACATATCTATGTTAGATCTATACGAAGACATATCATTACATTACAACGAGTTCTATGTTCATCACAGCCAACTATGCAATCATGGTATTATCTCATACGATAATTATAACATAAAGGGATATTTGACATCAAAGGGCTTAATAGAAGGAGACGACTATATCTGTGTTTCTAACTGTGGGAAGCTATTTAGCGAGTATAAACATGTTATGGTATTTGAAAAAAACTCTTATGATAATCTAGCATCGTTTAAACCAAAATACTCTAATTGGAAAATCGCTTGTATAGAATCAATGATGCAGAAAATATCAGAATATAATCAAGCCGATATCAAACGTATAGATAGATGCTATGAGCACTTCATACTCACACCTATTGCTTTCATGCGTATATTGTCTATTAAGAATGCCAATGCAATGAATGATTATATGATTGGGAATATCATCACAGAGGGATATGCCATGTATGTAAAACTATATATCTATTTGTACTCAAAGAGACGACAGAAAGAAAAGGCATATATATCATCGACATCATCTAGTTCTTCAGTAGACTCCGTAAAGTCAAATCAATCAGATACATCATATGATTCTAATACTGAGCTGATCAGCGAGCTTAACAAAAAAATAGATTATCTTATCAAAAAAATAGAATCATATGATGATTCGAGTTAAGTCGTTTAATTGGCGCCATCGCGTTTGATCCGCTCTTCGGATTTGGTGTAAAGAGTACTAGTGCTCGTCTCACCTGTGGCTGCATTGATCTTGACGACTCCAACCTCAAGGCCATCAGTAGGACATCCCTCCTCATCCACTTCTAGTACCTTACCAGTCTCAACGTCTACGACATCAGTCTTCGAGATCTTGATATCACCATTCTCAAGCTCCTCCATCTTAACGCCATACTTGGTTTCAAGATCAGAGGGATTCATCTTGCGGTACTGCTCGAACTCCTTGCTATCCTTACCGAAGACCTTTTCATTGACACGCTTGCGCGTCTTGATTCGCTGGTTGAGTAGCTCCGTACCAAGTGCAGCATCCTTCTCTTGCTGCTCAATGATATGCTCAATGATCTTGTTGTTCTTGTTGTAGAAGTTGATGCGATCGCGGTTCTCCTTAAACGGTCCAAGAAGAGTCCACTTGTTGAGCGGGAAGCTAACGATGTCAAGCTTCGTCTTGTTGCCGTACTTCTGTACAAACGCCTTAGCATCATCCTGGCTATCGGCAATATCGTATACGATCATAGCATGATCAAGATCCGATTTAAGGCCGTATAGATCTTCAGTAGCTTTACGGAGCTTCTCATAGTTGATATCATAGAACGTATTGAAACGACAGAATGTGTCATTAGGCGGAACCGTTTCGTAGAGTGTCTTGGTAAGCTCATCGGCATCAGTCGGAACATCACTGCGCTCCGGATCATGGTCGCTCTCGGTCTTGCTCTCTTGGGTATGATTGAGAGGATCAAACTTGAAGAACTTGTTTAAGAAACGATTGATGACTTCACGCTCCGCAGCCGATTGCTCTTTAATTTTTTCATGAATGAAATCATACATCTTCGCTTGGTTGACCGATCGCGTAGGAGCCTTGGCAGACTTAACAGCCTCTGCTGCGAGACGCCCAGCCTCGAGCAGTTCCTCTTCAGTCATGGCCTCAGTCACTGTTTCGATCTTGACATCACCCTTAGAAGTGTAATCAGCATATAGTTCTGGGTTGCTCTTCTCAACGATCGAGATCACCGCATCTGCGTACGCCTTCGTGTAGTTAAGCTCAAAGTCAGGGTTGAGATCAACCTCCTCCATGAAGTCATTCTGGTCGATCTTCTCAATCAGCTCTTCTTCATCAATGGTGTACTCTTTCATCATCTGATAAACGAATCCAATCGTGGCGGTAGTGGCGAGCTTCTTGAGGTACGCCTCCTTGAGGTAGCTGACAGACGCAAGAACACACTTCTCAGGAGACCCAAATCCAAGAGACTTGTACATGTTGGTTTCGTTGAGAAGCATGTCTAGTTCCTCTGGCGAGAGCTCGGCCATCTTGCTCTCAACTACTTCCGGTTCATTAATGGATTCTAGAAGCGATTCGTAGAATGCCTTTGCCTTGAACTCGCCGGTCGCAGCCGACGCCGAAATCTTATCTTGTAGACTTGCCATGGTTTCTTCTAATTTAGAGTATTTGAGACTCTCAACGAGATGCTGCCTTATAGTATCTGGGATATAGATTATATTTAATGTATCCACTATATCTTAAATATACCAAATTAATCCGAATATAGAGATTTATAATTGCGCTTATAGATCTCCGATGGCGTCCGATACGACATTCGAATATGCATTGCATAACATATACGAGAAGGATAGCATCATATCGTCTATCTATTCCAATATTAACCAGATCGATGATACTCGTATTGCCACCTACATCGATCGCATCCGAGATGAATATAATGCCTATCAAAATACAATGAATCGATTCAACATCGAGATTGCACAACTCATATCTGAATACTATAACATCAATGATGACTATAAGGATGCGTTCAATACAAAAATCATATATACATATTCCAGCAACCCCGCTCATTACTCGCCTCTTGTATCACAAGAGGCGACTGATAGCAATATAAAATTTGACGTAAAAGAACTGATCGATATCTTTACCGAGCACTGTTATGAGTTTAAGAAGTTCAATCTATACAATAGCGTACCCTCGTTTAAACACAGTAAGATGCTTGAGAAGGAGATCTTCAATAAGCTAAACGATTACATCCTTTCAGAGGGCATCTGCGAGAGCATCAATAGTATCATTCATGAGTACAATCTATTCATGAAATGGTTTGGATCCACGATCGACCAAGACACAGTGAAGACCATCAATCGGTTGCTCATCAAATACGAATCAATCAATCTAGAAGTGAAGACCAATGAGCTTGTATTTGATGTCTGCGAGTGTGGAACCAAGATGGAGATTCATCCGGTTTCTAGTGAAATGGTATGTGAGAAGTGTGGGTACAGCTACATGCTGGAAGGAACCGTATTGGAAGATACCATGTTCTACTCTCAGACAGAAACAAGATACAAACACGCAAACTACCAACCGGCAAAGCACTGTCGATGCTGGTTGGAACGTATCCAAGCAAAGGAGAACAATACCATATCTAAAGAACATCTAGATAAGATCGAATCGTGTATCAAACGCGATAACATCAACAACAAGAAAGCTATACCAGTCTCTCAGTTTCGTAAGTATCTCAAAGATTGTAATCTAAGCGAACTAAACGAACACATCGCTCTAATCCGCAAACTGGTAACAGGCGTATCGCCTCCATGTCTTACATATGCCGAAACTCAAATCATCATTAATGCATTTTCAAAATCAGTAAAGGCATACAACCTTATAAAGCCAAACACAAAGCTAAATATTCTATACTATCCATTTGTGATCCGGAAGCTAATCGAGATGCATGTTAGTGATTACAACAAGAAGAAGGAACTATTGGCATTCATTCATCTACAGGGCAGTAATACTCTGTCTCAGAATGATAAGCTATGGGCACAGATCTGTAAAGTGATTCCTGAGTTCATCTTCAAGCCGACCGATAGATATGAGTTTGTAGACTAATTGAATCGCATCTAATCGATAATCAAAAAAAACAGATCTCTAGTATCTATTGCGATGCTTGAGTGTTCAACTGGTTGACGCGCTTCAGCTCCTTTTTGAACTCGGCATGGGTCATCTCTCCTCCGTACATCTCAGTACTGTACTTACACGGAGCCTTAACGAAATCATAGATCTTCTTGTTATAGAAACAACGGTATAGCATCTTAAGCATTTCTAATCGGTCATAGTATGTATGGTTGATATGGAACTCATGTTTATCGCATAGAAACGCATACGCGCATCCAAAGCCACAGAAGGTGCCATGTGTCTCGTATACCTTTCCGCAGCTTGAGTTAGAGATATAAGAAGGTATGAAGACTGGCACACCGATGAATACAGAATCACAATGCCAGCACTTGATCTTGAGATTCTTAGTAAGGTCTACCCATTTCTTGATGTTGTGGAACTTGGCAGGAATCTTATCAGGACACATCTTTTTTTTGGACTCTGGTAGGTCTTCTACCGTCTCTGATTGAGTCTCAGAGAACATGAGTGTCTCTTCAGGAGACTCAATCTCGTCGAAGAACACACCTTTTAGGAACAGATTATTATTGGTCGGAATAGTGATCATGATTACGTCTCTAAGCGCGCTTTATACGTATATAATACTTTTATCTTAATTTTTTAATTCTATAAGTATATCAGATAACATCTATTCTTATCTTAGGTTGTCAACACTGCATTATAGATAACTATGAGCAGCGGTACGCATACCCAGGGAATCTTTGTGATTAATCGTCGTAATGAGCGGATCCACATGAATCTCATGACGATCTCCACTCGTCTTAAGTTGCTCGCCAACATGCAACCTCCACTCAGTATCAGTACTGACTACGTGGCTGCCCAGACAGCATCAAAGCTAATTAACAACATTCATACGTCTGAGATTGACAATATCTCAGCCAACATCTGCGCTTCTCTAATCTCAGAGGATCCAGAGTATGACATCTTAGCAACTCGTATTGCCGTCAGTGATCTACACAAGAACACACATGAGGACATTCGTCGATATGCCGAAGATCTAAAAGAATACACATACCGATCGCGAAAGATTAAGATCCTACATCCCACTCTTCTTGCCTTCATTGATCGATACCACAAGGAGATCGATATGGCTATTGATCACAAGAGAGACTATCAGTACAACTACTTTGGTATCGTAACAATGATTAAGTCATACTTGCTATCATACAAGTTAGATGGAGATGTTAAGATCACGAAGGAGCGCCCTCAGCAAATGCTGATGCGTGTCGCGATTGGCATCAACATGAACCTGATCGATGCTGATGGTAGTTGCTCTACCAGTACACTCAATAGCATCATGAGTACATACTCTCTTCTATCTGGAAAGTATTACACCCATGCAACCCCAACGCTGTTCAATGCCGGAACCGTGAACCACACTCTATCTTCTTGCTACCTTCTATCAATTGATGACAATCTAGATAACATCTACGATCGTCTATCTGATATCTCTAAGATCAGCAAGTTCTCTGGCGGCGTTGGTATTCACACCTCGATGGTCCGTGCTCATGACTCTGTCATCGGATCGACGATTGGTCGCGCAGAGGGACTGGTTCCTATGCTTCGCGTTTTCAACGAATCAACGAAGTATGTTAGTCAGGGAGGAGGTAAGCGTAAGGGGTCGACGGCAGTGTATCTAGAACCATGGCACGCAGATATTGAATCGTGTCTTAACTCTCAGCGCAATCAAGGTACTCCAGAGCTACTCTGTAAGGACCTGTTTCTTGCTTTGTGGATTCCTGATCTGTTCATGGAACGGCTCAAGATGGCATTGCAATCTGATAAAGATATCAAGTGGTCTTTGATGTGTCCCAATGAGTGCCCCGGTTTGACCGAATCATATGGAGATGACTTCAAACGTCTGTATGAGAAATACGAGAAGGATGGTATGTTTAGAAAGCAGATGTCTGTCCTCGATCTATGGAAGCTAATCTTATCACTTCAGATTGAAACTGGAAAGCCGTATGTCATGTACAAAGACCATGTCAACCGAAAGTGCAATCAGAATAACCTCGGAGTCATCAAATCGAGCAACCTATGTGTGTCTGGTGATACTCCGATTCTAACAGACCAAGGATACCGAACCGTAGCCAATCTATCAATGAAGAAGACGGCGAATGTATGGAATGGTAAACGGTTCACGAATGCCACGTTTGCTCAGACATCTGACAATGCAAAGCTCTATCTACTTGAGTTCAATGATGGTACATTTCTAAAATGTACAGGAGAGCACCGATTCTCGCTTGCCAATGGAGATGTCAAAGAGGCACAGGATCTGGTAGAACATGATGAGCTAGAAACCACTGAGATGCCAATCGTGAAAAACGAGGCAAATGCATTTGATTTAAAGCGGCCCTACTACGCAGCCACTTCTCATAAGAACCAAGATGATCTATCTCCAGTGCCCATCTCTGCTTCTTACAAATGCCGAAAGGAGTGGTTTGGTGGCATCATCGATATCTATGGAAATATGCTAGTGAAGTCAGAGGTTGATGACGATGGTATGGCCATGGAGTTTGGATATCAGTATCTAGAACTACAGTTGCCTAGTTATCAGTTTGCGTATAAGGTATTGCTTCTGTCTAACACACTCGGTCTGTCTCCATCAATCAAGATGATGAAGGATAAAGCGATCATGACATTCACTTCATACGATACGATGAAGATCTTTGTGTGTCTAGAAATTGAGACGTTTGGCCTTAAGCTAGTAGAGAGAGATGATGCACTCATTCAATGTGACTATCAGCCGGTATCTAAGCATGTTGTATCTAAGACTCTTCTTCCTGGTACTCACTCTACGTATTGCTTCAATGAGCCCATTCTACACAAAGGAGTGTTCAATGGTGTGTACGCAATGAACTGTTCTGAGATCACAATCTATTCTGATACAGAGAATGTTGGTGTATGTAATCTCGCTAGTATCTGTCTTCCTAAGTTCCTATCAAAGTCGTCAAATGGCGAATACAGTTTCGACTATCAGCACCTTATGGAAGTGGCACAGAAGGTATGCATTAACATGAACAAGGTAATTGACAATAACAAGTATCCTATTCCAGAAGCCAAGCACAGTGATGATCTAAACCGTCCAATTGGAATTGGCACTCAGGGTCTGGCTGAGGTATTCATGATCATGGGCGAACCATTTGATTCTCCTCGTGCGAGAGAGATCAATAAGAATATATTTGAAACTATCTATTACGGTGCTCTATTGGCTTCTAACAAACTAGCAAAGGTACACGGCAAGTATAAGACATTCGATACCTCTATGACTGCAAAGGGAGTATTGCAATATGATCTATGGGGCGTAAAACCATCGAGTGGTCTGTGGGACTGGGACGAGATGAAGCAACAGATCAAAGAGAACGGTCTTCGAAACTCTCTTCTTCTATGTCAGATGCCAACTGCTGGTACTAGTATCATTCTAGGTCATACTGAATCGGTTGAAGTTCCACAAAGCAATGTGTACACACGTAGTACTCTATCTGGCCGATTTCAAGTAATCAACAAGCACCTAGTGAAGGAACTCAAGAAGCTGAATATGTGGAATGAGAAGGTGAAGCAAGATATCATCAACAACAATGGATCGGTGGCTGGACTGATGTATATCCCTCATAAGATCAGAGATGTATTCAAGACCGTATTTGAGTATAAGATCAGTTCATTCATTGAGATGTGCGCCGACCGAGAAGCATACATCTGTCAGTCTTCGAGCAACAACCGATTTGTGATGGACCCCACTATCAGCAAACTAACTAAAATGCACTTGTACTCATGGAAGCTCGGAATCAAGACCAGTTCGTACTATCTACGTGTCAAGGCAGTTACGACTGGGAAGAAACTGGGATCTGGCGCAGATAGCGTGTACAGTGTGGCTCGGAGTCATCGCAGTCGAGATACGCGTCATAGCATCAGTTCATATGCTCCTACTGTTCTATCTGAAGACGATGACGTATGCGAAAGCTGTTCAGCATAATCATAGACGATGATATGTCATATTCTATGATTCTTTTTTTTTGATTAATATAGACAACAATGAGTATTTCCCAATTGAAAACATTTAATACAAAGCTAATCAGATCAAACAATGATATAACTCTAGAATCATATATCCTACAAATACTAGAAGAGTGCGAGCCCAAGATCGACGTTGCATTCGCCAAGCTATACTTGGCTATCATAGACCACGAGGATGAGTTTTTCATAGATTCATCTCTTCTATACAAATACGGTATCATCAAAAGCAGCGAAGACGATGGAATCGATACTATTCTGCAAAAAGCAGATGCGACCGAGGACATTGACTATATCGTTGACTATCATATCACATTCACCGATACAGACGACCTAATAACAGACAAGCATTACATTCTAACTCCTAAGATATTCAAAATTCTATTAGTGACATCAATAGAGATCCACGATGGCGGTCACAATCCATATATAGAGTATCTGTACATATTAAAGCGTATTGAATGCGCCTACTACAAGTATCAAATACAGATAAAGGACTTGGAGATCAAGAAAAAAAATGAACTCGTATCAAGACTAACGAAGGACAACAAAAAAATAAGAAATGAACTACTATCATCTGAATCAGAATTCAGAGAATTTAAGCATATGCTTGTAAAGCGTATCACTTGCATAAAAAATAATGTAATAGATGATATCATCACCCCAAGTGATGCTGCTCAAGAACTATAAGAATGACTTCTAGATGAACTTTAACGGCTATGTTCTCTTGTTTTTTTAATAGTAGTTGCTCACATACTTAGCTAGAATCATTGCAGGGAATGGTACTACCATAGGTACCCAGAACCAGTGATCAGCTGCGGTGAATGGAAGATCACCAAAGATAGTGGTAGAAGCGATACGAGGTCCCATGTCTCGCCATCCATTAAACGCAAATCCATTTGTCTGCATTAGCATACCGAGTGCGAACAGAGTCGCGCCCACTAGGAGTGGCTTACACTTACTGTTAGGGATGGTACAGATAGCATACATGAGAATGAAACTACCAACAAACTGATCTAGGATCGCAGAGGCAAGAGACACATTCGGGTTCTTAAGAGTACCATACATTCCAACCAATGATTCATTATCTTTATGATTGGGATAGTTATTGATCCAGCTTACATACTGCACCGCGACCATGAGGCCAGCAAAGATAGCACCGAAGCCTTGTCCAGCTAGATACACTAGGGTTTCTAAGAATGTGATGCTACCGTCTACGCACAGGATGGCTACGGATACTGATGGGTTGAGATGCCCTCCTGATGCCTTGGCCATGTAAATACCAGCAGTGAGAGATAGACCAAAACATAGTGCAATCGCGATAGTATCTACAGATCCAGCGCCTGCACTGAGCACATAGTAGTTAACAGCAGAGATAGATCCATAGATGAATACGAACATACCGATTGCCTCTGATGCAAAGATTTGAGAAAGCGATGCTTTCTGCTGCACCGGTGTGAGTGGGATTGGAACGGAGTAGTCTTCGTTGGCCGTCATTTTTTTTGTCTCGTTCTTGTGGTTGTGATAAACTATGACGAATTATATTGTTCTCGTGATTGTTTATCAAAATAATTGTCTTTAGAAATTCACTTTCTTTTAGAGATGAATCTTATTTTGATATATATACATATCTCGACTCCTCATTTGGACACTAGAGACGATGTCATCTAATACCCAGCCACTGAGTGGGGCATCACTAGTTCCCATATCTAGATCGTCTCTTAATTCTTTGCTAACATCCTTGGTACTAGACAGTGATACTGGTACAAGTTCATTTCTAGTATCTACAGGAGGCCAAAAGAGTCTATATATAGATGCGTACTCAAACGTGGGCATCAACCACACATCGCCGGCGGCGCAGTTAGACATCAACAGTCCAAATGGTTCTTGTCTTCTTATGCGATACAATGGAACGGCTAATACGGCGTCTATGTATCTCAGCTCCAATGGGCAGCTTACATTGGCCTCGAGTGGGAATGAGATCAATACAACATCTAACCTTAACATCAAATCACACAACGGTACCACGAGCGGGCTTCTACTGAACAACACTCTAGTAACCTCATCAGCGGCTCAATTGAACTACGTCAATGTTGCAACCGGACAGGCAACTGCAAACAAGGCAATGATTCTAGACGGATCAAAAAACATAACTGGAATCGGTTCTCTAGAGGCCAGCACTTTGACTGGTACTGTTAATACAGCGGCACAGCCATTGATCACATCAGTTGGAACTCTAACCGGTCTCAACATCAGCGGTAATCTATCTCTATCAGGGAATCTTGTTGTAGCTGGATCCACTTTCAGTGCATCGTCGATGTCCTATATCTCTAGTGTTACTCCAGGTACCGCGCTACCAAGCAAAGCACTTATCTTGAACTCAACGAGTGATATTACAAGCGGAATCAATCAGCTCACAGTAAACTCACTCGTTGGTTCTATCGCTACAGCATCGCAACCCTTGATCACCTCAGTAGGAACACTAACATCGCTTTCTGTAAGTGGAGGAGTATCACTCACTTCTACAACAGACTCATCGTCTACATCGACTGGTGCATTGATTGTATCTGGAGGAATTGGTATTTCTAAAAATCTATACGTAGGAACTGGTATATACGGCACCATTCAAACACAGACTCAGAATCAGATAACATCACTAGGAACCCTAACCGGACTCGCTGTATCTGGTACAACTACTCTAACAGACCAAACTGATTCTACATCAAACACATCTGGAGCGCTAGTGGTAAGCGGCGGAATTGGGGTAGCTAAGAATATTTACGTTGGTGGTAATGCTGTGGTGTCTGGGAACCTAACCGTGAATGGAACAACAACTACGATATACTCAACCTCAGCGTCAGTTGCTGACAATACAATGATTCTCAATTCTGGACCGGCCGGAAGTGGCAAAGACTCGGGCTTCTTGGTTCAGCGATTTCAGAATGATAACAATACGGGAAGTGGAGACGTTGTGTCTGATACAGAGAAGCTGAGTACTACCATCACCTCGGCAACGACCACTTCCATTACTCTAGCATCTGGAGCTAACACGAACAATGAGTACTACACGAATTGGTGGATTAAGATCACAAGTGGAGCAGCCAACAATAACGTAAGAAAGATCATTTCTTATGATGGAACATCTCGAGTCGCCACCCTTAGCACCGCTATGACCGCGACTCCAACAAACGGAGCAACAGTCAATCTATACAACAAGCAGTTTTCTACTATGATATGGCAAGAGAGCACAAAGTCATTCACTCCTGCATTCGTGTCTTCGGATAGTACCTCCACCGTAGACATCATCGATCGGGCCAATATGATTATTAACAAAGTAAACGTGATTGATACAACACAATCCACTACTTCGACTTCTGGATCGATCACTACATCTGGAGGAGTAGGAATAAACAACACAACAGATGCGTCATCGTCTACAAACGGAGGTGCACTGACTGTTGCCGGTGGAGCAGCAATCGCCAAAAGCGTGCAAGTCGGCACAAACATTAGCATTGGTGGAAACACGATTACGCCAACACAAGCTAGTTATCTAAGCGGATCAACAGCGGGAACTGCAACTGCCAACAAGGCGGTTGTATTGGGAGCTAGCGGAGAAATCGGAACAATCGCTTCTTTAACCGCAACCGATATCTATGGTTCTATTAAGACTCCAGTACAGACACAGATAACATCTGTTGGTACACTCTCATCTCTATCCGTATCTGGAAACATAACAGCGGGATCCAATACCATTACACCGACCCAAGTAGGATATCTGAGTAGCGTGGTTGCGGGTACGGCAGCCGCAAACAAGGTACTTGTATTAGGGGCATCTGGTGATATCGGTACAATCACATCTCTAACCGCTACCGATATCTATGGAACTATAAGAACATCATCTCAGTCTCAAATTACATCTATTGGTACGTTAACATCGCTTACTGTATCTGGCCAGACATCGATCACGGCTAATACAGTATCAACAAATGCTTCATCCGGTGCACTGGTTGTTACCGGAGGCGTTGGAATCGGAGGGGCCATCAATGTAACTGGAAATATTTCTTCATCTGGTACCATATCGGCAACCTCGATAACTGGCACAATAGGTACTCCCGTACAGAACACAATTACTTCTGTGGGCACTCTAACATCACTTACTGTATCCGGAATAACGAGCATTACGGCAAGCACTACATCTACTACTACAACGAATGGTGCATTGGTTGTTACCGGAGGCGTTGGCATCGGTGGGTCTCTAAACTTAGGCGGATCATTAATCATAAATGGAACTACATTCACAAACGCACAAGCTGGTTATCTAACCGGAATCACACCAGGAACCGTATCTAACAGCAAAGCTGTAATTGCCAGTGATACTGGATCCATAACTGGACTATCGTCATTGTCTAGTAATGCAATTGTACTCAATGGAACCAATCTATCGACTACTCTGTCTGGAATTCAAACCAATTTAGATCCTATTCTATCTGTCACAGCTGGTACCGTATCGGCGAACAAGGCAATCATAGCAAACGGAACTAAAGATGTATCTGGATTGAATTCATTATCGGTAGCAGCCATTACACTCAACGGAACCGATTTACAAACAACAATAAACAACTCTACAGCGGCTCAGCTACAAGGCGTTACAGAAGGTACAGTTACGGCATCTAAGGCGATTGTAGTAGATGCAAACAAAGACATAAGTTCATTCAGAAACCTAACTGCGACAAATCTCACTGGTACTCTACAAACCGCAGCTCAACCTAATATAACATCTACCGGAACTCTTTCATCTGTAATGCTAACACCAACAAGTCGTACTTTCACCGCTGGCATTACCAGCACCGGATGCGTATGGGCGAGTGGATCTGATCGATACTATGGAGCTAGACAGATAGATACAAATACCTTTGTTATGCTAGGTTATTCTGCTGCTGGATCTTACCAAGATTTCATCAAATGGACACATGGCGGAACTCCTAACTTAGCAATTACTGGATCAGTAGGAATGACAGGATTGTCTCTTAATGGAACTGCAGTGAATTCTACTGCAACCGAACTAAATTATTTGTCTGGTGTAACTCTTGGTACAGCATCAAACAGCAAGGTACTTACTGTAAGTGGAACCGGAACTATTGATGGATTAACCGCTTTAACCGCTACAAACTTATATGGAACCATACAGACGGTTGC
>JACCDX010596366.1_pt1 | contig 16720 bp, 36 predicted proteins | sample 7449681 | NCBI WGS metagenome assembly JACCDX01 (sample SAMN15323450, study PRJNA562643) | freshwater metagenome | isolation source: river surface water | place: USA:Blue River Watershed | collected 2017-08-18 | reverse complement strand
TCCAAACGAAACAGTTTGGTAAGGGTAAGGCAACAACGTATAAGTACGCTTTGAGCGCACGTTGATCCACACTCAGTGATAGTGTAAGATAGGGCGCCATTGAGCGCCCTTTTTTTAATGTGAGGATGGATTATGGAAACAAATTTTAAATATAGTGAGTTGACGCCCGATGTACAGAAGCAGTTTCGCGATTGGTTACGTAGTATGCTTCATCTTGGCCCCGTGAATATCGAATTCGCTAAGACGGATGGTACGATTCGTCAAATGCATTGCACACTTCAAGCTGGTGCGTTCGAGCCTCCAGAGAAGAAGACAAAACGAGATGCGGAAGAGCTAGCAGAGAAGAAGGAAAAGAAAATCAACGACGATGTCTGCTCGGTGTGGGATATGGAAAAGCAAGCATGGAGGTCGTTCCGATTCGATCATATAATGAAAATCCAGTTGGAGATTGGAAACAATGAACAGTAAAGTTGGTAATGCTGTCGATTGGACAGTGGGATTCACCTGTTCGACGTTTGATCTTTTGCATGCTGGTCATGTCCTCATGCTCGAGGAAGCAAAGCAACAATGTGATTATTTGATTGCCGGCTTACAAACTGACCCCACTATTGATCGTCCAGGCACGAAGAACAAGCCAGTCCAGACGATTGTCGAGCGGTATGTTCAACTGAAAGCTGTCCGTTATGTCAATGAGGTTGTTGTGTATTCAACAGAACAAGATCTAATTGACCTGCTGCAGATCCTTCCTATTAATGTTCGTATTCTTGGCGAAGAGTACAAAGATATTAACTTCACAGGGAAACAGACCTGCATCGATCGCAACATCGATCTATACTACAACAGTCGTACACACAGGTTTAGCAGCACAGAACTGCGTAACCGCGTTGCAAGTATCCAGCGGCCAAATGCTGAGGGTAAGTGGACAGAGCCATGAGAGTTCTCGTAACAGGTTCACATGGTTACATTGGTTCCGTTCTTTCCAAGATGCTGAAAGAACGTGGATATGGACCTATCATTGGTTGTGACAACGATCTGACAAAAGATAATGATGAGTGGCTGTTTACGAGACGTTTGAGGTCATCATTCGATGATGACTTTACTGTCGATCAAATTTTACAATATAAAATTGACGTAATTGTTCATCTCGCAGCAACAAGTACAGTTGGCCCTGATGCACGCGATCCGTGGTTGTATTATTTTAACAACACGGCACGTACAACCACGTTTTTATATAAGTTGAAGCAGGTAGGGTGGAAAGGTCATATTATATTTGCAAGCACCGCTGCAGTGTATGGTAACTATGATAGACCGGTGATGGAGATCGATACTCTTAGTCCCCCGTCTGTGTATGGTCATAGTAAGATGTTGTGTGAAAGGATGCTGAACCATGCAAGTCGGCACGATATTAAAACAACAACGTTTCGTTTCTTTAACGTAGCAGGAGCGTATAATGGGTTTGGTGAAGAAGCCGAGGATACTCACCTCATTTCAAAGATTTGCAATGCTGCGCTTACTAATAGTCCAGTTTCTGTGTATGGTGATCTTTATCCCACTCGTGATGGTACATGCATTCGTGACTATGTTCATGTTGCCGATATTTGCGATGCTATCATCTATTCTGCAGAGAACGAAGTCTACGGAACATACAACCTCGGAACACAAAGAGGAATCTCAGTCAAGGAAATGATTGAGCAATTCAATATGCATACGGGTCAGAATGTCCAGTATATTGTTGGTGAGCCGAGGAAAGGTGATGCTTCGTTCCTCGTTGCTGATCCTGGTCTGTTTGAGAGACAGTCTGGCTTCACGTATAAGTATGCAATCAGAGACATTATTAATTCATCATGGGAATATTTTAAAAATGGGATTCGACGTTAACGAGATTTCAAAGAACTCAAAGGGTGGTACTGAATTGATGCGTGAAGGGCTCGAGCAACGTCTCGATCCCTCATTACTAGAAGGATTCCAGATCATTCCTTCACGTGTACGTGAGTTGGACGATACAAAGATTCGTGTCCTTTGGCTACACGATCTTCCTGGCGATCCGGAAAGCGATCATCTACGCAACGGCGGCCATGATAAGTTTCATTTGCTGGTATTTGTCAGTAACTGGCAAATGCAACAATATATTTCATACTACCAGATTCCGTGGAGTAAGTGCATTGTAATTGAGAATGCTATCACAGCAACACCACAAGAAACAATCAAAAAACCAACAGATAAGACAAAGATTATCTACCATACAACTCCACACCGTGGGTTGGAGATTCTCGTTCCTGTATTCGAAAAGCTAGCAGAGAAGTATGACAATCTTGAATTGAACGTCTTCTCGAGTTTTAACATCTATGGTTGGCCGCAACGTGATGAACAGTATGCGGATCTTTTTGAGAGATGTAATAACCACACAAATATCATTTACCACGGCACTGTGCCGAACTCAACGGTGAGAGAAGCACTAGCTGAGTCGCACATCTTCGCCTATCCATCCATCTGGGTAGAGACTTCATGTCTCAGCTTGATGGAAGCAATGAGCTCGGAGTGTATCTGTATTCATCCCAACTACGGTGCTTTGTATGAGACTGCTGGTGGAATGACAATGATGTATCAGTGGAACGAAGACAGAAACAACCATGCGCATCAGTTGTATACACAGTTAGACGCTGCAATTGAAAACAAGGATCATGTATTCGTGCGTAACATGATTAATCTGCAGCGTGGATATGCTAACCTGCGTTACAATTGGGAACGTGTTACTTCGATTTGGACCGATGTGCTTACTTCACTAAAGCAACAATACCCATCGATTGAGAGTAGAAAGCCGCAAGGCCCGCTGTTCCATTATAAAATCGGTTGACATTTTATTTTGAATAATGTACTGTTAGAAGTTAACTACTACAAATAAATTATGATTTTACTCGATTTATCACAGGTAATGATTTCCAATATTATGGCACAGGTCGGCCCGCACACAGATGCTATCCAGCCCGACCTCGTGAGACACATGGTTATCAATACTATTCGTTCTCTGAAGACAAAGTATAGCTCGGAATACGGCGAACTCGTCATTGCTTGCGATGCAAAGAAGTATTGGCGCAGGGACTACTTCCCTCCGTACAAAGGCAATCGTAAAGCAGATCGTGAGAAATCAACGATTGATTGGCCTGCTCTTTTCGACACATTGAACCAGATTAAAAAGGAATTGAAGGACAATTTCCCCTACCGTGTAATTCAAGTTGACGGGGCGGAAGCTGACGATGTAATCGGCACATTGGTGATGGAATTCGGGTCTGAGCTAAATAATGGTGATAGGATTCTGATCCTCAGTGGGGATAAGGATTTTGTACAGCTTCAGCGTTTTGGGAATGTACAACAGCACGACCCCGTTCGCAAGAAAGACATTACTTCGACAAATCCGGAGCGGTTTCTTAAAGAGCTGATACTATCAGGCGACCGTGGTGATGGTGTACCGAATGTGCTCTCACCGGACAACTGTTTAATTGAAGGACAACGTCAGAAGCCTTTACGGGCAACGAAGATTGATGAACTACTCGGAACACAATGGAAATCTCTGCCTCCAGAGATTGCACGCAATTGGGATCGAAACGCAATGTTGATTGATCTCAGAAACATACCACAAACTCTTCGCAATTCAATTGTTGCGGAGTATCATTCCCAGGCTAAAAAGCCTCGCGACAAAATTTTCAACTATTTTATCCAACATAAAATGAAGCTCCTGATGGAGCACGTAGGTGACTTTTAATGAAATTAAGTATATCAGAGATCCTTTCTCGTTGTTCGAAACTAGGTACAACGAAAGATAAAGTCGAATATCTCCAGCAAAATGATACACTGGCGTTGAGGGTCATCCTCCAATATGCGCTTGATCCACGCATTGAATGGTTGCTACCAAAAGGCGTGCCACCATACAAACCATGTGATTATCTTGATCAAGAAGCACGTCTATTCCAAGATATCCGTAAATTACAGTACTTCATTAAACAAGAGGGAGGACATGACCTCCATCAGATTAAGCGTGAAACAATGTTTATCCAGTTTATTGAAGGCCTCGACAAGAACGATGCCGCACTGATGTGTAGTGTGAAAGATAAAAAGATTCCGTATAAAGGTATTACCGCAGCTTTAGTCAATGCGGCATTTCCTGGTCTTGTGTTTGTTGCTAGTAAGGAGAAAAAACAAAGTGAGCAAACCACAGCGTAAGTCATCTGAACGACAGGGATTCGAGAGAGAAGAAAACTCTCGTCATCATTACAAGATTCAAAAGAATCTGCAGAACAAAAAAATGATGAAGAATCTCGACAAGGCATTACGGAACAAAGATTATGTACAACTGGCTAGATCTGAAGATTATTAAGGAGAAAATATGTCTTTATTCAAAAAAATAGGTGAGTTTTTATTTGGCCCATACCAAGCGCCCCGCGAAGTGATTGAAGTGCCGCCACCGCAAGTCCAAAACGTAGCAGCTAATACAGTAGCAATTCAAGCTGTTGGCGATATCAATGTCAGCGGCGTTCCCTACAAGGTTACCCTTCCTACCGAATCTGAAAAAGCAATCGCTGTTAAAGATTGGCCGTTTCCTGGCTATGGAGAGAAGGAAGTTGGTAAATCACTTGCTGAAGCAGCCAAAGCTGCTGACGCCGCTACCCCTGCAAAGAAGCCACGTAAGCCAAGAGCTAAAAAAGCTGCGAAGTAATGCCAACGTATTCATTCCGCAATAAGGATACCGGTGAGGTATTCGATAAGTTCATGTCTCTTTCCGCAAGAGAACAATATCTCACCGAGAACCCAAACCTCGAAACAGTTATTGGGGCACCAGCAATTGGTGACCTGACCAACAACAAGAAGCCTGACAACGGATTCAGGGACCTGCTAAAAGACATGAAAGGAAAACACGACAAGCGCTTTACGCGCTCTACCATCAACACGTTCTGATAAGGAGAAAAATATTGAACGTCAAACTTGCCTTTTCAAATGAAGAAGATTTTGTTTCACCAAAACGTGAAAGAAAGCGTAAAATAACACATAATAAGGAACTTTTGAAGGTAAGACATATTGAACCGATGACATGGGCCCAAGGGAACATGATGGAAGCTTATGGCAGAGGTGCAAGTATTGTCGCAGTGGGATCAGCAGGTACAGGTAAGAGTTTTATTGCTTCGTATCTTGCATTGAATTCACTATTTGGCAAGGATGTAGAAAAGATTGTCGTTGTTCGCAGTGCCGTTGCAACGCGGGATATGGGATTCCTTCCTGGCTCTCTACAGGAGAAGACAGAGGTGTACACCATTCCTTACAAGCAGATCTTCAACGATCTTTGTGAGAATGGCACAGCATGGGATATTCTAACAAAGAAAAACATGGTCGAGTTTATCACAACATCATATGTTCGTGGTATCACGTTAGAGAACTCTGTTGTGATCATTGATGAATTCCAGTCGATGACTGCACATGAGCTGTACAGTGTCCTTACTCGTCTTGGTAAGGGATCGAGGCTTATCATCTGCGGTGACACCAAGCAGACCGACCTGGATGGCAGAAAAGAAAAGAGCTGCTACGACTGGTTTATGAAGGTCGTTGAGAAGATGTCAGATTGGTTTGATGTAACACACTTCTTACCACAAGACATTGTTCGTTCAGATTTTGTGAAAGCATTGATTATAGCCGTCGAGGAGTAAATGCACGACTACGCATTTGAGTTAGCTGATTACACAAGGGAATTCTATGAAAAGTTTCCCTTTCTTCAGAGAACACAATTATATTATCAGAATCCCGCGAGCAACCAAACAATAATAGAGTTGCATACAGTGGCATGGGAGTTAATCAAGCAAGTAAAAGCAAAGTCTGTTCTCGACATTGGTTCGGGAGCAGGCTTTATACGTCTAGGCAAACCGCAGGATGTAGAGCTGGATCTATCCGACACAAAAGAGGAAAATGAGATTGACTTTTTCACACACGTTCGTGAACGGTTTAATTTTAACCTGTCGGTTTTTAACAAGCGGTTCCTCGTACATCGAACAAGAGAATGGCTTGGAGCACACAAACAATACGATGCAATAACTGCGCTGCGCTTCTTACCTTGGGACAACAACAGAGTAAATTTTACATTACAGGAATTGGTGTGGTTTTTTGAAGAGGTTCGTTTGTTTATGACGAGTCAGGGAACGTTGTTTTACTGTCCAATCGACACATATAAAGTGGAAAGTACGCTCAATCATCTCGGTGTAGATATACGTCCAACATCAGGAATTTTCATTATTACCTCTCAGCAAATTGACTATATTATAAAGAAAACAAATGAACCCATTTTCTAAACGAACAAAGTATTTCGACCTCGATGAGAGTATCGACATGGGATACGACACTCTAGAAACAACAACGATCGATGGTAAACGTCATTACATAACACCGCAAGGTAACGTATATCCTTCTGTTACTACCGTCCTATCAACGATGAGCGCTGGAGCAATTGAGGATTGGAAACGTTCTGTCGGTCAAGAGGAAGCACGCAAAATATCAACACAGGCTGCTGGTCGAGGAACAGCCGTCCACTTAATTGCTGAGCGTTATCTTAACAACGAAGACGATTATGCTCGCGAAGCAATGCCAGCCAATCTTGCAACTTTTAAACAGATTCAAAAATACCTCGATGATTGGTGTACAGAAGTATATGGAAACGAGATAGCTCTGTATTCTGATAAGTTGCGCACTGCTGGTCGTTGTGACCTTATTGCAAAGATCCATGGAATCAGGACAGTAGGTGACTTTAAAACAGCAAAGAAGTTTAAAAAAGAGGAATGGATTCTCAATTACTTTTTCCAATGTACCTGCTATGCTATGATGTTACGAGAGCTGACAGGTATTTGGTGTCCTCAAATATGTGTTATGATTGCAACGGATGAAGATGGTCTGCAGCCAATAATTAAACAGACGTCACATTATGTTGATCGTGTACAGTACTTTTTTGAGCAGTACCACAAAAATGCTATGTTGACAAAGAGTTAAAAATGTGTTACATTGACCGAACTGATTCATTCAGTTTTGTTCAATTTAAAGGAGTTTAATATGTCTAACGTGATTCCCGGTACCGACCTCGTTACTTCCCCTGGTGTGTTGAATGGTTTTGAGCAGCACATCGCTGATAAGAAAGAGCGCGCACGCAAACGCAAGGCTGCTGCAGAAGCTCTTGGTCTCGAAGCTGTTGAGCAAGCACAGGCTACAGCAAAGGAAAAGACAGCAAAGGTCAAGGCTGAAAAGGTTGCAAAAGAGCCAAAGGTCAATGATAAACGTGTCGCTGCTTTAGCAATCTTTGAAGCAAACAAAGAGAAGTCAAATGGTGCGATTGCACAGATCATCTCTACTGAACTTGAGATCACATATGCGAATGCATACTACTACGTCACTCGTGCATTCAAGCGTTGATTGCACGGTGAGGTAAATAAGGGCCCACGGGCCCTTTTTTTATTGTAGAGGAATACATGCAATACATTCTCATCACATCATCCGGTCACCAATATGTTTACTATGTAAAATCTTGTGCAGAAGTTTTTAAACAAGTATATGGTGGTCAGATACATGAGGTGAAGGATAGTAGGCTGATAAACACATAAGGACGAAGTATGAAATGGTTTTTTAACGCATGGATCTGGCTGCAGAACAAATGGATCACGTATAAAATAAAGAAACAATCAAGAAAATTTACATATTGATATGACGGTTACATTATTGTCAGGTGGGTGTTCGTATGCGTACGGTTATGGTCTCGAAAATCGTAATGACAGGTACTCGTACATAATCGCAAAACAAAGAGGGTGGGAGCTCGTTGATGTGTCAGGTGGAGCTTTTGCTAATGAGTCTATAGCAACAGCAGTCATCAGTGGAATAAACAAGCTACTCAATAACGGCAAAACTCCCGACACAATTGTGGTTGTTGTTGGTTGGACGTCGCAGCCGCGCATGGAATATTTTGATACAGCGCGTAATAAAATAATGACAATGTTGACTGTCCCTCCGGACCACTATGTTCATCAGCCGCTGCAGAATGTTAGTGGTTACGATAGAGCAGAGATAGCGGCAGCTATGTGGCACAGCGGATATGGCTACTACAAGTATCTGCATGCCTTCAATTATGTCGATGTATTCTGTCGACTCCACGGCATTAAAATAATCCATGTACAGAACCTCGATATCTTTCCTGTGAAGATGCCAGACGAGGATAGATTACATACAGAGATAAAGACAAATGAATTGATAACGAATGCGCTCGACAGTGTTGCGAATGCGCGTTTGAAACATTTATTGAAACAAAAAACATTTGCATCGGTAGCAAGAAACATGAAGGACATGGATGATACTAATCACCCAAGAGCTGCCAGTCACTTTGAGTGGGCTCATTACATTGAAGGAATGATTGGATAATGAAAACACTTATATCTCTGGGGTGCTCGTTTGCTTTTGGTGATGGTCTGAAGGATGATTCAAAAAGATACTCGGTTCTTCTTGCCAAAAAATATAATAGAAGATTGCTCGACTACTCACTCGGAGGAGTTTCGAATGAATACATTGCAGCGTCGTGTGCAGCAGCAATAAAATCGGCACTGGAAGCTAGCAAACCGGAAGACATCGTTGTTATTACTGGCTGGACCGATCAAGCTCGTATAATGCTTTTTGACAACAGGCAGAAAGATATCATTACTGTGTTTCCTTATCAGAACCGAACAAACACGACGCCTCTTGATGGTTTCATTGGTAAGCACGCATGGCACGATAGTTTTGGCATATACAAACTGTATCATTCGTATAATTATGTCAATATGCTATGCAAAGCTCATAACATTAAATGCATTCATTTTGCCAGCATACCTCCTCGTACACTATCCTCTTCTAAGGATCAAAAGGCAAACCCACGTACTCAAAGACTATTCGATATTTTTAACTCTGAGGATAGAGTTGAGTTCAACAAATTATTTTCGGATAGTAGGTCGTTTCTTGGAATGATTTATTCTGACGCAAAAAGATTTAGTATCAGTAAAGATAATTATCACCCTAACGAAGAAGCACATCGCTGCTGGGCGGAGAAAATAAGTGAAGCAAACCACGACATACTGGGGTCTTAGTTATGGCCATCATGACGCTGCTGCTGTCATTGTACAAAATGATAAAGTAGTCTACGCTAAACGATCGCAGGAATATACATCCGTTCCTGGCGATAAGGACATTAGTCCATCCATGATTGTCGATATGACAACGTTTGGTAAGCCAGATAAAATATTCATCCATGAGAACAAAACTCGTGATCTGTGGCGTAAGATCAAGACATGGGACTGGACACGGTGGTTTGTATCGCATCCTAAGCTACCAATCAAACCGATATACGGCAACCACCACTTATCACACGCTGCTGCTGCTTTTTACACTTCTGGCTTTGATGACGCTGTCGTCGTTGTCGCAGATGCAATAGGCGAACTCGAAACACTTGGCGTTTATCATTACCAAAAAGGAGCGAGTGTTAAGAACTTGTTCAAGCTAGAATACCCGCATTCTCTCGGGTTATTCTACAGCTACCACACAGCGCTGGTTGGACTGCAACCGAATCAAGAAGAAAGAATCTTGATGGCACTCAGCCGTCGTGGGAAGAATAGGAATGTTCAGCACGTACTCGATACCGTAGACATTGACCTCCCTTTCTTTGATACAAAGATCAACATGCATGAAAGGCCGAGCGTTCTCTCACTCTCCTATCAAGATAAATGTGACATTGCTGCTACCACGCAAAACGTGTTGGAGCGTTACCTCGTTGACCTATTCACCAAGTATAAGGGATACTCAAACAACTTTGTCTTCAGCGGCGGTGTTGCATACAACTCACTTGTCCATGAAAAGCTGAAACCTCTTTGTGAAAAGTTTTATGTACCATCTCATCCCGGCGATGCGGGGAGTGCATATGGTGCTATTCTTCAACACACAGAGAAGCAATTGAGTTTACCAAAAGGGCGAATGTTTAAATGAAAAGAAAGATTGTTACTGGAACCGTTGTTCGTGACCAGGAGGGACGAGAAGCGGTTGTGAAGTTCTGTGCAGATAAAGACACATTCGTCATTCAATACATCGATCCTTTCTGGCCGTTTCCGCAGCGTGGACAAATAACACGTAGCCAGATGAGTGTTGTTGATGTACAATATCCAGAAGCACCGTTTTAAAAAAATATATTATGAGCGAACCATCTATTCAACACGATGTTACAAGTTTTCTTAGCAAGATACGAAGATCGTCATCAAAATCGAGAGTAAGATCTCGAGGGCGTAAACGTCACAAAAGATTAATGAAAAGTTGGGTTTGGAATCCAGAAGAAGTGAAGAAGGATTTTATGAAGCAAGCAGATAGAGATGTTTTTATTGGCGCGTCAGATGTCTTTGATTATGTGACATCGCGTATTGCAATGGAGCGTGATGATCGCTGCATTAGCTCTTACCATGAGACGCTTACAATTCTCAAAGACCGCGATGCTTGGATGAAGATGATCGATGATTCAGGTCTTCGTCAGTCTCATTACAGTGACACGTCCGGTATCATCCTCGAAGATGAGACACTATCATACTTCAAATACAACATCCATTCATCTTCGATTGGTGTTGAGATTACTGGTGACCATGACTTTGTTCAGTACTGGTATGGTAAGATCACAGAACAGTTTGAAATCGTTGAGAACGTGATTGAGTGGATGTACAGCACCGACGGTCAAAGTATTGAAGTGCCATTGCGTGGTGATCGTATTCCTGTGGATGAAATGTATCCTTGGCTCGGGAGTGAGAGCCTGACCTCATACTACGAACGATACATGCAATCAGATGCATCTATTCTGTTGCTGATCGGACCGCCGGGAACTGGTAAGACCACGTTTATTCGCGGTCTCCTTCACCATACAAAGCAGAGTGCAATTGTTACATATGATGCTAACATTCTTTCAAAGGACTATGTGTTTGCAGGGTTCATTGAGGGCGATCGCTCGATTATGGTGATTGAGGATGCTGATAACTTCCTCGGCAATCGTTCTGAGGGTAATGGAATGATGCATAAGTTCTTGAACGTTGGTGATGGTCTTGTTTCCACGAAGAACAAGAAATTGATTTTCTCAACAAACCTCCCTTCGATCAAAGATATTGATCCAGCCTTGATTCGTCCCGGTCGTTGTTTCGACATTGTCAACTTTGAACCATTGACAAATGAACAAGCAAACGTGCTATCAACAAAACTCGGCGTCAACCGTACTGATCTGAACGGTGATAGCTATAGCATTGCAGAGATCTTTAATATGCAGACACATGCAGCAAAAGCACCGAAGAAGCGCAAAGTTGGATTCATTTAATGAATGATGAAGAATTAGAACTGTTGTATCAAGAGTTTGTTTCATGGTATGGTAAGCCATTGCCAAGTCTTGAGCATTGTCCCCTTGAGTGTGATTACCTCTTGACTTTGTTCAAATACTATAGGAACAAGAATGAGTGACCGTGTCTGGACAGCATACGTCCATCAAGATGGTGATGATTTGATTCTCCCTCTTCCCGAAGACCTTGTTAATGAGGTTGGTTGGAAGGAGGGAGATGTGTTAGTGTGGGAAGTTGATAACGATACAGGGATGGTGACATTGAAGAAGAAACCAGCTTGGTATCATATTTTATGGAGTAAAATAAAATTATGGAGCAAAAAGTAAATGGGCGCCGTGGTTTTCTTAAAGGTTTTGGGTTTACTGGTGTCGTCCTTGGTGGCGCTTTGGGTGGCTATCATGCTGCGACACAGCAAGCTATTGCATTGGCTAATTCCGCTGCCACTGCTAATAATAGTATGTCTAATGACAGTTCGACTGTATCTGGAGTATCCAACACTGCCCATCTGGCACCCCGTGATAGTGTCCCCACGTTGATGATCACGGGAGATAATCGACCTCCCGAGCCACCAAAGCCTGTTGTGTATAGTGATAACAACGGATACACAATGACGTGTTCCACATCAGTGTACAATAGTACTCTATCCGTTGGTTCTTCTCACGGGACCACCTGTCCAAGCGATAAACTAAACAGAGTATCAATGGCTGTCGGTAAAGATGATCGTCTCTGGATCAAAGTTGATGATCAATGGCGCCGTGTAGCGCTGGAGAGTTGATATGTACGTTAATGTAGATGTGGATGTGGATGTTCAAGATGTTCTGGATGAACTCGATGATGATGAGTTGATTGAGGAGCTCGAACGTCGTGGTAAGGGTTTCAATACAGAGTTTATCGACGGTGATGTTGCGCGAGAGATGCTGACAAAAATCTGGATGCTCCGCCGTACCGGTAAAGACTTCGATAAAGAGCTCGATCAATTCATTTATTATGTGTTGGGGAAGGTAGTATGAACTTTCATCAAGAACTAACGAGCTTGTTAAACAAGTTCAGCATTGAGAACGAATCCGATACACCTGATTGGATTCTTGCAAAGTACATTGCTGGATGTCTCGATAACTGGAATCAGTCTGTCGCAGCAAGAGATAAGTGGTGGGGTCATAAAACATGGAGTCAAAATGAAAGCATTGAAAGTCCTGAAGTGCTCTGATTCGTCAATGTGGTATCGCAACAAGATTGGACAGATCATTCCTCTTGTTAGTCCACAGATATTTTATGATTTCACCCGTGGTCCAATGTATTGGAGTCGTGAGGATGCTGGCTACAAGAACATTGTATGTGTGAATGATGTTGAGGTGATTGAGGTTGATGATGAACTATAAACAAATGCTCGAAGAGTTTGATCGTCTTAACAAGGTGTCTATAGACATTCAAAGCGAGTTCAAACGGTTGGAAGTTAAGTTCGATGAGCTGCTTCGTCGGATCAAACGTATTGAGGAACGACTGGACGAGCAACAAAGTCCGTCAACACCGCTAGCTTGGCCACCGTATAACATACCGCCCATTCAACCTGATCCGTTCCCATCACAACCAACACCGTGGAATACTAAAAATTGTTCTCTGTGCGGTTTAGAGTTAAAAGGTGTAATGGGTTATGTGTGCCCGCAGCCAGGTTGTCCAACTGGGCTCGGTGGACCTATGTGTAATTGGAGAATTGATCCCTATGTCGACTAGGAGGAATTGAATGATTCGCGTTATACTCGCATTTATTGTGGTGTTTGGTTTGTTTTACTTTGGAATTAATGCCTTTCGTGCTACTACAGGAAAAGAAAAGTGGCACATTTGTAAGACGTTGATCTACAGTTTGATTTGTGCTATACTCGCTCTAACAGTCCTGATCGGGATTGTGATTATCTTTTAAAGGAATGATTTAAATGAAACGTTTTGTTATGCTTGCCTTTGTGGCTTTGGGTGTACTGCTGACTGGTTGTACTCGTATTGAAACTGGTGAGGTTGGCGTTCGCGTTGGTTTTGACCGACAGATCCAATCTGGTGAACTGCTGCCTGGTTCGTTTAACCAGGTAATCATTGGTGATGTGTTGACATTCCCTGTAAAGGATGTTAACGTCAAACTCGATGACATGACCCCTGTTGCAAAAGACAATAGCACGATGAAAGACCTTGATGCTGTTGTGATCTATAACATTAATCAGTCTCAGGTTGCTGAATTGTACTCTACGAAGAGTCAAGCGTTCCATGCACGACATAATGGCGACATCTATCTGATGTATAACTACATGGTGCAAGCGACTCGTAATGCAATCTATAAGACTGCTCGAAAGTACGAAGCTCTTGATATGGCAGACAACCGTCAAGCGATGGAAGTTGAGATTAAGGAATTGATCCAGAAGACTCTTGTCGATGAGAAGCTCGATGGTGCTTTGATTGTCGGTCAAGTCCTTATTCGTAACGTTGTTCCTGCAGACTCTGTTGTTGCATCAGCTAACGAGTTGGTCCGTGCAAAGAACGAACTGAAGCAGAAAGAAGTTGAAGTTAAGACTGCAGAAGCCGAAGCTCGTCGTATGCAAGCTCTATCAAATCAGAACTCTGCTGCAATTGCATACATGAATGCTCAAGCAACGTTGAACATTTCTGAAGGTATTAAGAACGGCCGCGTACAAACGATTGTTGTTCCTAGTAACCTTACAGCTCTAGGCTCATTCGGTAAGTAACATGAAACAACTTGCAGAGTTAATCCTAATTCTGTGCTTCACGATGTACTTCTTTGGTTTTCCAGTGGATCTTGATAAGCTGCTGGATACCAAAAAGAGCATACCCACTCACGTGGATTGTCCAAAAGAAGTGAAGAAAGAAGTTACTGTTGAAGATGGACCTAAACCGAGTTGGTAAATGGCAGCACCACACGCATTCAACAGAAAGATTCTGAGCTGGTTGCGTTGTGGTCGTTGTGGATTAATTCTACTTGGCAACAAGGCAACACGTAAAGAAGCAAACCGTGTTTGTACCGGTAAACGTGAGGATGAAGAATAATGTTTGTACTACGAAGCAAATACCAAAAACTACTTGACCAGAACTCTGATCTGATTGATGATCGTGACAGTCTACGGACTAAGCTCACTCTAGCATTGAATGATCTAGCAGATCGCAATCGTGATGCCTCGTTTGTTGTTGACTTTGATCAACTCAATCCATTCTCGATTGAACGAAATGTATCTGATGGCAAACCGTGTACAATCTTTGGTTACTTTGACAAAAACGGAGCTGTATCAGAGTGGTATCTGTTCTGCTCTCTTGAAACACACAACCGACTAGTTGAGGAATATAATGGCTACAAAGCGAAAAAAGAAAGTAATTGACGAGATCTCCAAGCTCGTTGCTGAAGTAACACTACAAGAGACTGAGCCTCTTCGTAAGGAGAATGACTACGAAGTTGATGTAGGTCTTGCTACCAAGCTCGGTGTAAAGGTTACTCGAGCTGGAAGTCATCTCACAGTGACAACCTACCCAGATGGACATCAGGAGCTTGAGTGGGATGATGAGGCTCTTGCTCGTGATGTTCGTGAAGCTATTGCATCTGTAGAGAGCAAGTCCTAGTATGAAATACTGGACAATAGTGTTTCCTGGTGAGCATGAGCAGCATGTACAAGAGACATGGAGTGAAGACCAGATCATTAAATCGTATTACAGTTACTGGTCACAGAAAATGATCATGAACCACGGAACTGTCGCCGTGTTAGGACGTGAGCGTTGTATCGAGGATTGGATTGTTGTACACTGGGCTGTTGAAACAGATCGATGGGGAAATAAAGTATGAGTCAAGTAGCAAAAGCAATTGTAGCAGTAGACAGCGGGGATCGTAAGTTCATAACAAAAGGCTTTAGTCCTTTGTTCACTGATGTGTTCGCTGCCAAGACAGAAGTATGTGAAGTGCAATCTGCTGGTGATGTTGGTATTCTATACAAGATTGGTGTGAAGATTGGATCTGAGTGTCTCGTCACGAGCTTTGAACGTCTTACCAACGAGGAAGCCCTCAAGGAAGCAATCATTCGCACTAAGCGTCAAGTGATTGAAGGTATCTTTGGTGAGTTCCGTCCACACTTCCGTCGTATCGAGAAAGCAATCTACGATCATAATGTGGAGGAAGCTGGTAAGCTACTCTATCAAATGGAACACCAAATGTTTGAGGAGATTGAATAATGGGCTGGGCATCCGGTAGCGAGCTGTTAGGTGATGTTATTCTTTCAACACAGAAGGTCGTTCCAAAGAGACATCGCAAAGAGCTGTACAAGCTATTCATTAATCACTTCGAACAGTTTGATTGTGATACAATCTGTGAATGTGAAGGACTCGATCCAGAATTTGACAAGGCATTGAAAGAGTTGTACCGTGATTGGTATGAGGAAGAAAAATGAACCTGTCTCTTGATTATGACAACACATACACTCGAGATCCAGTGTTTTGGGATTCGTTTATCGATTCAGCAAAACGCTACGGTCACAAAGTGTATTGTGTGACAATGCGAACACCGGAGGAGGGTGAAGATGTAAGGAAATATCTTGAACATCAGGTAGAAGCAATTCTATTCACTAGCCGTGGTAACAAGCACGACTACTGCTTCAAGCACTGGATCTCGATCGATGTATGGATTGATGACATGCCATACTTTATTTTGAATGACGCAAGTGATAAAAAATGAAAGCATTCCTACATGGTAAAATTCATGCGAAAAAGTACGGTGGAGTGCCCGATGACTACGCAGACATTGACGACTTCATCGACTCCACGAAGCAAGCTGTCGCCGACGTTCGACATCGAGCCATCCTTCATTCCGCATTCGGGTGTTTCCTTGTCGAGCGAATGTTTGGTCGTACGCGCTTCAACTCCGAAGGACGAGAATACTCTCCGCGAGATGTTGCAGAAGACCACATCCAACAAGACTTAGGATTCATTCCCACAATGGAGATGTATCTTAACAACATGACAATCCAGCCATGGATGTCAGGTACAGAGAAAAAGAATTCAGTTAAACGTAAACACATATCATTAGAGGATTAATTATGAGCGACCTACAATCAGAATTTGACAAACTGTTGGAAGAGCAACGAGACCTGGCCAAGCGCTTCCAGTCCAAGGCTCAAGAGCTATTCAAGCAAACGACAAAAGAGTTCTTTGATAAGAATCCTGGCATTACTGCTGTGATCTGGACTCAGTACACTCCATACTTCAATGATGGTGATACGTGTGAGTTCAGTGTTCATGATGCATACTTCACCAATGCTGAAGGTGAGGATATGGATGACATT
>JACCDX011889921.1_pt1 | contig 16729 bp, 14 predicted proteins | sample 7449681 | NCBI WGS metagenome assembly JACCDX01 (sample SAMN15323450, study PRJNA562643) | freshwater metagenome | isolation source: river surface water | place: USA:Blue River Watershed | collected 2017-08-18 | reverse complement strand
GTGTTCTCGATCTCGAGTTCCTCGGCTTGCTTGAGGACTTCAGAGACGTGCAGTGCCTTGAGTTCGTTTAAGTGCATGGCGTTGTGCTCGCGATGGCACCCCTTGCGGAGTTCTTGTAGGTCTAGGGGGAGGTTCCAGCCGGGGCAGACATGCCTCAGGAACCGAGGTTCGGCCTGGCTGCCATCCGTCGGACTAGACGGGACGACCAGTGAATGGAGCTGATTATAGGGACGAAAAAGGGACCCGCTGGGTCCCTTGTGGCGAAGTGTTGCGTGCAAGCCCCAGGCGCCAGCCGGGGCAGCCGGGCACGGTCAGGCCAGCTGCTGGTCGATGAACTGGGTCAGCTGGGCCTTGCTCAGGGCGCCGACCTTGGTCGCGGCCAGCTGGCCGTCCTTGAACAGCATGAGCGTGGGGATGCCGCGGATGCCGAACTTGGCGGGGATGTCGCGGTTCTCGTCGACGTTCATCTTGGCGATCTGCAGCTTGCCCTGGTAGGCGGCCGAGACCTCGTCGAGGATGGGCGCGATCATCTTGCAGGGACCGCACCACTCGGCCCAGTAGTCCACCAGCACGGGCTTGTCCGACTTCAGGACGTCGGCTTCGAAGGAGCTGTCGGAGATGTGCTTGATCAGGTCGCTGGCCATGATGGTTTCCTCGCAAGGGGTCGTGGGGTGAGCCCACGGGCAGGTAAAGTGCCGGGATTGTGACAGAAACAAGCCGTTCGCACCTGCCGCGCGCCCTCTGGAAATGACTATGGACGCCATAGAGCCGGCCGATGCGGGTGCCAGCCCCCAGGAGGGCCTGATCCGTCGCATCAGCGGCCTGCTCGCGCAACGTGGCGCGCATGCCGCGCGAACCGTCGTCCTGGTGCCCTACGCCCAGTTGATGCCCCTGGCCCGCCGTGTCTGGGCGCAGCATGCGCCCGACGGCTTCACGCCGCGCTTCGAGACGACCATGAACTGGGCGGCCCGCAGCGGCTTCGCGCCCGGTCCCGAGGACCTCAGCTTCGACCGCGGCCTGGACCTGCTGACCGCACGGTTCTGGCTCGAACGTGCAGGCCTGTCCCGCCAGGCCCTGACGCTGGCGCCCCATGTGGTCGATGCCGCCTGGCAACTGGCTGCCGTGGCCGCCGCCGAGCCGCCGCCCACCCGGGGGCAGTGGGCGGCGCGGGCGCGTGCCGTGACCGGCCTGGGCCTGGACGAGCCGGCTCTCGCAGTCGAGGCAGCGGTCGCCCGCATCGCCGTCGAATGGGCGGCTGCCTCCTCCTACGCGAGCGACACGCTCCTGTCGCCCGCCACCCTGGAAGCCATCGAGCTGCTGGTGGTGGTGCAGGGCCTGCAGCCCGAGCCCCTGGCCCAGGCGCTGGCCTCGGCCCTGGGGGAGCGGGCGGTCTGCCTGCCCCTGGAGGATTCGTCGCCACCGGGGCGGATCGTCCTGCATCCCTGTGCGGATCCCTCGCAAGAGGCCGAGCGTGCCGCGGCCTGCGTGATGCGCCACCTCGAGGCCGGGCATGTGCCGGTGGCCCTGGCCGCCGTGGACCGCGTCCTCACACGCCGCATCCGCGCCATGCTGGCGGCGCGTGGCGTGCCACTGGCCGACGAGACGGGCTGGAAACTCTCCACCACTCGGGCCGCCGCCCATGTCATGGGACTGCTCAAGGCCTGCGCCTGGGACGCACCCAGCGACGAGGTGCTGGATTGGCTGAAGAACACCCCCGCCATCGCCCCGCGCGTGGCCCTGTCGCTGGAGCGCCGCATCCGCGGCGCCGGATTGCGAGCCTGGGCCTCGGTCAGGGCCGAGCGCCTGGTGCGGCGCGCCGACGAGGCCAGCGGGTCCTGGGCGGGGCTGATCGAGCAGGCCAACGCCTGGCGCGAGCGCCTGCGCCAGGCCCGCACCTTGCCGCAGTGGCAGGAGGCGGTGCGTGAACTTCTTCAGGCCGGGGAGCAGTGGGACCCCCTGCAGGCCGATGCGGCCGGCATCCAGCTGGTCGCGGCCCTCGGGCTGGACGCGGCCGGCCAGGCCTTGTGGTCGCAACTGCCCCAGTCCGAGCGGCGGCTCTCCCTGGCGGACTTCACCGCCTGGGTGAACGAGGCCCTGGAATCCGAGAGCTTCGTCCCCGACCCGAGCGGTCCTGCCCAGGTGGTGATCCTGCCATTCAACCAGCTGCTCGGACGCCGCTTTGCCGCCCTGGTGATGCCTGGGTGTGATGAGATCCGCCTGGCACCTTCACCCGAACCGCCCGGGCCCTGGACCGTCGCCCAGCGCGAAGTGCTGGGATTGCCCGCGCGCGGTGAACTGGAGCAGGTCCTGCGCGTTGGCTGGCGGCAGGCCCTGCAGGCGCCCCACGTCGACGTGCTGTGGCGGACGGCCGACGAAGCGGGCGAGCCGGTGCTGGCCAGCACGCTGGTCCAGCAGCTCACGTTCGAAGGATCGGCCCTGCGCGGGCAGGACACGCGCGAATCGCGCGATGTGCCGGCGCTGCCCGTGGCGAGGCCGCAGGCCCAGGGGGCCGCGCTCCCCGTGGACAAGCTGTCCGCCAGTGCCTACGAGGACCTGCGCAAATGTCCCTACCGCTTCTTCGCGCTGCGCCAGCTGGGGCTGCAGGAGGCTTCCGAGATCGACCAGGACCTGGACAAGCGTGATTTCGGCAACTGGGTGCACGAGGTGCTGCGCCGCTTTCACGAAGCCCTACGGGATGGCGTCACGGCTCAGACCGCTGGGCGCGCCAGCCTGCTCGATCAGGTGGCCCGCGAGGTCACGCGCGACCTCGGGTTGCCGGCGGGCGAGTTCCTGCCTTTCGAGGCGGCCTGGCCCCAGGTGCGCGATGGCTACCTGGACGAACTCGCGAAATTCGAGGCCGCGAGCCAGGCGGTTTTCGTATCGGCCGAGACCGACCATGAGGTGGGCCTCGGTCCCGTGCGGATCTTCGGGCGGATCGACCGCATCGACCGTCTGCCCGATGGCCAGCGCATGGTGATGGACTACAAGACCGAAGGCCTGCGCAGCACGGAGGAGCGCGTCAAGCTGCCGCTGGAGGATACGCAGCTGGCCTTCTACGCGGCGCTGCTGGAGGACGACAGCCTGCGTGCCGCCTACGTGAACGTGGGCGAGCGTGGCAAGACCCGCTTCGTCGAACAGCCCGAGGTGCTGGCCGCGCGCGATGCGCTGGTGCAGGGCTTGATGGACGACCTGCGCCGGATCGGCGAGGGCGAGCGCCTGCAGGCCCTGGGCGAGGGCCAGGCCTGCGAGTACTGCGCGGCGCGCGGCCTGTGCCGCAAGGATTTCTGGGCATCATGAGCCTCAACGCCAACGACCACGCCTACGAAGTCAACGGCCAGCGTGTCACGCGCGAGGCGTTCTATGCCATCGCCTGCGACCCGCGCCGCAGCGTGGCGGTGGAGGCCTGCGCCGGTGCGGGCAAGACCTGGATGCTGGTCTCTCGCATCCTGCGGGCGCTCCTGGAAGGCGCCGCGCCGCACGAGATCCTGGCGATCACCTTCACCAAGAAGGCGGCTGGCGAGATGCGCGAACGGCTGCATCAGTGGCTGCAGGCCTTTGCCCGCGCCGACGACGTCACCTTGCGGCATGAGCTCTCGATCCGCGGCGTGCCCGCGCAGGAGGTTCCTGCGCTGGTGCAGCCCCTGCGGGATCTGTACCAGCGGCTGCTCGAGACCGGGCGGCCGGTGCAGATACGCACCTTCCATAGCTGGTTTGCAGCCTTGCTGCGGACCGCGCCCCTGCTCACGCTCGAACGCCTGGGCCTGCCCGCGCGCCACGAGCTGCTGGAAAACGACAAGGATGCCGTGGCCCTGGTGTGGCGGCGTTTCCACGAAGCCGTCATCACCGACGCGCAGGCCCGCAGGGACTACGAAGCCTGCATCGCGGCCCATGGCCGCAGCCAGACACAGAAGGCGCTGCACGCCGCACTGGACAAGCGGGTGGAGTTCACGCTGGCCGACCGCGAGGGCGTGGTGGAAGGCTCCGTGCAGACCTGGGCACAGGCCTTTCCCGAGTTCGCAGGCGCGGCCAGTCCGCTGGAGGCGATGCTGCAAGCCGGCACGGTACGCACCAGCCTGCAGGACGCGGCGCGCTGGCTCGGGCAGGCCAGGCAGCCCAGTTACGCCGCGTTCGGCTCGCAGCTCGAACGCGCCTTGACAGAGGGCGACTGGGACGCCGCCATCAAGGCCCTCCTGACCGAGAAGCACACACCGCGCAAATACAGCGACAACCTGGCTGGCCTGTCCGAGATCCGCCAGGCCCAGGCCTTGGCCCAGCGCCTGGTGGCTGCCCGCGCCCAGGAGGCCGCGTGGCAGCACCACCAGCGCATGGCGCGCCTGACACGCATCCTGATCGCCGAGTTCTCGCAGCTCAAACGCGACGAGGGCTGGGTCGACATGAGCGACCTGGAGCAGGCCGCCCTCGAGGTGATGTCCGACCCGCTGCTCTCGGGGTGGGTGCAGCAGCGGCTGGATGCGCGCGTGCGCCACCTGCTGGTCGACGAATTCCAGGATACCAATCCCTTGCAATGGCAGGCCCTGCATGCCTGGCTCAGTGGCTATGCCGGCGCAGGCGGCGGCAGCGGCCTGGGGGTCTTCATCGTCGGGGACCCCAAGCAAAGCATCTACCGGTTCCGCCGCGCCGAGCCCCAGGTGTTTCGCGCCGCGCAGCGCTTCGTCGTCGAAGGTCTCGGTGGTGCCCTGCTCGGATGCGACCACACCCACCGCAACGCGGGTGCCGTGCTCGCATCGGTCAACGCCGTCATGGCGCAGGCCCAGCAGGCGGGCCAGTACGAAGGCTTTCGTGACCACACCACTGAATCGCAGGAGGCCGGGCGCGTGCTGCACCTGCCGCAGATCGGACGCGAGGCACGGGCCGCCGCCGAGTTGGCCGCTGGCGACAACTGGCGTGACAGCCTGCACGAGCCGCGCGCGCTGCCGGAGGAACACCTGATCACGCTGGAGTCGCGCCAGGCGGCGCGCTGGATCGCCCGGCGCCTGGCCGAGGGCCTGCCGCCCCAGTCCCTGATGGTGCTGGCCCGCCGCCGCAAGCGCCTGGTCGCCCTGGAGGATGAACTGCGACTGCTCGGCGTGCCCGCGCAGCAGCCCGAGAAAACCGACCTGGGGGAGGCGCCCGAGGTCCAGGACATCGTGGCCCTGCTCGATGCCCTGGTCTCGCCCACCCACGACCTGTCACTCGCCAGGGCGCTGCGCTCGCCGCTGTTCGCGTTGACCGACGAGGCTCTCGCCTCACTGGCCGTCTGCGCGCGGGCTGCGCAGCGTGCCGGGCAGCCCCGGCCCTGGTTCGACCTGCTGCAGGACCCGCAGTCCGGCCTGCCCCTTGCACTGGAAGGACTGGGCCCGACCCTGGCCCGCTGGAAGCGCTGGGTGGACCGCATGCCGCCGCATGACGCGCTCGATGCCATCTTCCATGAAGGCGACGTCCTCGCGCGTTTCGCCCAAGCCGCACCGCCAGCCCTGCGTGCCCCCGTCCTGGCCAACCTGCGGGCTCTCCTGGGGGCGGCGCTGGAGGTGGGCGGCGGGCGCTATGCCACGCCCTATGCCTTCGTGCGCGCCATGCGCGCGGGCGGTGTGCGGGCGCCGGTGATGACGCAATCGGGCGCGGTGCAGCTCCTGACCGTGCATGGCGCCAAGGGGCTCGAGGCGCCCGTGGTGCTCCTCCTCGATACCGACAGCGGACCCGCGCAGGCCCAGACCATGGGCATGCTGGTTGACTGGCCGGGCGAATCCGCCGCGCCTCGTCGCTTCGCTTTCCTGGCCAGCGAGACCCAGCCGCCGGCATGCTGCGTCGACGCGCTCGCCACGGAACACCAGGCGCGCCAGCGCGAGGAACTCAACGGCCTGTACGTGGCCATGACCCGCGCGCGCAGCGAACTGGTGGTCTCCAGCGTCGCGCCCCACGTCGCCGCCGAGGGCAGCTGGTGGCGACGCCTGCAGCCCCTGTGCCAGGAAGTGGCGCTTTCGGACCTGGAGCCCGTATCGCCAGCCCAGGAGGCCCGCTCGGACATCTGCCGGCTGGATGTCGTGCCCCTGGGGGCCGGCGCGCGCGATGCCGAGGGCGCCTTCGGGCACGCCGCGCTGGTGGCCCTGGACGAGGGGCATTCACGCTTCGGACAGGCGTTGCACCGGCTGCTCGAGTGCTGGCCCGCCGGGGCCGCAGCCTGCCCGCCCGCCTTGCGCCAGCGCGTGGCGCGCGAATTCCGCCTCACCGCGGCGGCCCTGGAGGATGCGGCGGCCATGGCGTTCCGCATTCTGCGCGGTGAAGGGGCCTGGGCCTGGGACCCGCAGGCGGTGGACTGGGCGGGCAACGAGATCGAGCTTCACCACGCGGGTGAACTGCTGCGGCTGGACCGCCTGGTGCGCCGTCGCGAGGACGCGGCGTGGTGGGTGCTGGATTACAAGTCCGCCGCGCAACCCGAGCGCGACGAGGCCTTGCTGGCGCAGATGCGCCGCTACCAGCGTGCCGTGGCCGCCGCCCACCCGGACGAGACGGTCCATGCCGCGTTCCTCACCGGGCAGGGGCGCCTGGTGCCGGTGGCGTGATGACGCAAGGCGCCTTGAACGCCGTGGTGGTGGGCGCCGGACCGGCGGGCCTCATGGCCGCCGAGGTGCTGTCGGCGCACGGGGTGGCGGTGCAGGTGTTCGATGCCATGCCCTCCGCCGGCCGCAAGTTCCTGCTCGCGGGGCGCGGGGGATTGAACCTCACGCATTCGGAGCCGCTGGACCGATTTCTCACCCGCTTGCGTCCGCATTCCGCCCTGCTCGAATCGCAGCTGCGTGACTTCACGCCCGACAAGCTGCGGGCGTGGGCCGAGGGCCTGGGCGTTCCCACCTTCGTGGGCAGTTCGGGGCGCGTCTTTCCCGTCGACATGAAGGCGGCGCCGCTGCTGCGCGCCTGGCTGCACCGCCTGCGCGCGGCGGGTGTGGTGTTCCACATGCGCCATCGCTGGCTGGGGTGGGACGGACAGGGCGCCCTGCGCCTGGCAGGTCCGCAGGGTGAGGTGCGTGTGCAGGCGCCAGCCGCGGTGCTGGCCCTGGGCGGGGCGAGCTGGGCGCGCCTGGGGTCTGACGGCGCGTGGCAGCCGGTGCTGCGCGAAGCGGGTGTCGAGGTGGCACCTCTGGTCCCGGCCAATTGCGGCTTCGACGTGGCGGGTGGCTGGACGCCTCACTTCGCGTCCCGCTTTGCCGGGCAGCCTTTCAAGTCGGTGGCCATCGAGGTGGACGGCGCCGTGCGCAAGGGCGAGTTCGTCGCCACAGCCACTGGCGTCGAAGGCAGCCTGGTCTACGCGGTGTCGGCCCGCCTGCGCGATCAGATCGCGACGCAGGGTCAGGCGCAGTTCCGGCTCGACCTGTTGCCGGATCGCACCCCCGAGAAGGTGCTGGCCGAGGTGTCCCATCCCCGCGGCTCGCGCTCGCTGTCCAGCCATTTGAAGGGCCGCCTCGGACTCGACGGGATCAAGCTGGGGTTGCTGCATGAACTGCTTGCGCGCGAGGCGATGCACGACCCCGCGCAGCTTGCGCGTGCGATCAAGTCGCTGCCGGTGAATCTGGCATCGACACGCCCGATCGACGAGGCGATCAGCAGCGCCGGCGGCGTGGCCTGGCCGGCCATGGACGACACGCTGATGCTGCGGGCGTGCCCTGGCGTCTGGTGCGCGGGCGAGATGCTCGATTGGGAAGCGCCCACGGGCGGCTATCTGCTCACCGCGAGCATGGCCACCGGACGCGCCGCCGCAGAAGGCGTCTGGCGCTATCTCCAGGGCCTTTGACCGCTGGCCTCAGGTGCGCGAGGCGCGCAGCAGGTGGGCGCTGCTTTGCAGCACCAGCGGCGCGAGTTCGGCCGCCAGCCCCGGATCGTTGGGGTTCCAGGGAGATTGCAGGTCATGGCGATCCAGCAGCAGCTTGCCGTTGAAAGGCTTGCCTTCGAGCAGGGCATCCACGGCTTCCTGCTGCGAGGGTTCCGCGAAGACCAGCAGGCAGCGCACTGAATCGCAGGCGTCCTTGAGGATGCTTTCGCCGCCGAAGAGGTCGTCGATGCGAACCACCCGCGACATGCCCACTACGCCTTCGATATCGCGTTGCAGCTTCTGCATGTCCTCGGTGGCGACGTCGCTCGAGACGAAGCTGATCGTCGTGAGGGCGCCTTCATGGGGTCGCTTCGCATCGATCCTGCGAAAGCCGGGGCGTGCGCGTGACCAGCTGTCGTCCATGCTCTGGATCACCTTGATCACGCCGAAGACGGCCACCGCAAACGACATGCTCTCGGACAGGTCGATCAGGTAATAGGTGTAGCTCGCCGACAGCATGGTCACCGTGCCCAGGCCGGATTGCGCCAGCAGGAACACCTTGGTCAGCTTGCCGCCCTTGACCGTCCCCGTGGCCATCGCGATCAGCAGCCAGATGGCGCCCAGGTTGATCAACAGCGCCAGCCACGCCGGCATCACGCGCAGCCAGCTTTGGTGCAGGGCGTCGTCCAGGGCGGTGGCCAGGATCTCGTTGTCGTCCTCGACGGAGGACACCGACGTGGGCTTGGTCGGGCCGATGCCGGGCGCGGACACGCCCACGACGACGAATGCGCCCTTGACCGCCTGCAGGCGTGGATCGTCCGGCTTGGCCTCCAGCATGTCGGCGAAGGAGATGCGGGTGTAGCGCCCCTTCTTGTTGCGCCAGTTCAAGGAGAACTCCGCTGGCAGTCCCTTGATGTCCACGCCACCAGCTTCCAGCGTGCGGCCGACGACCGAGGGCAGCGCGAACTTGTCTTCCGTCCAGACGAGCGGGTACTTGCGCACCACGCCATCGCCGTCGGTTCGCTGGTTGGCCACGCCCATGCGGTCCTGCATGGAGCCGAACATCGGCACGACGGCGGCCACCGTGGCCTGCGCATGCTCAGGTTTCACCTGTGCCCCGGGAATGGCGGCGGCCTTGAGCTGGCTGCGCGCATCGTTCTCGGGGTTCAGTCGCACCATGGGGAAGGCCATGGCCCGGTTCATCTGCGCGGTGATGTCCAGGGCCGCGTCGGCATCCGGGTTGGTCTTGTCGGGGTCGGAGATCAGGACGTTGAGAAGCACCGCGCGCGCGCCCAGGTCGGAGAGCTTTTGCGCGCCGTCGGCCAGCACGCTACGGGGCCAGGGCCAGCGGCCATGCTCGGGGGCCAGCAGGGCGAGCGAGCGCTCGTCGATGTCGACGATCAGCACCTGCGACGAGGCCGCGGGTCCCGACAGGCGCGTCTTGAGGATGGCGTCGTGGGCGCGGGATGGCGCGCCCGGCGTCAGGCTGTCGGTGGCGAACAGGAAGAGGGCATACACGCTCGCGGCCAGGCCGACGGCCAGCAGCGCCTTGCCGCCCCAGACCCGCGAGAGGCGGGCCGCCCACGACGTGCCCAGGTTCTTGATGTCGACCCCGCGCATGGCCAGCGCATAGATCACCGGGATCTGGTTTTTCAACAAGGTCCGCAGCAGGGCAAGGGTGGAGGTGAAAAATTTGAACATGTATCTGCGTCGCTCGAGGGCACGCTGTCTGGAGTCAGCAGGGGGGCCGCCGACAAGTGTAATCGTGTGATACAAATCAAATTGATATGGGATAGGGCGGTTCGGCCTTGGATCAGTCCAAGGTTTGCTTCGCTTGTTGCGGGGTTCCCTCCCCTAATTCTTTGGTAGTTCTGGCAGAAGCCGTTCAGGCATTTCGTGAGCAGGATGGCTCTTGAAATTGGCAACTGCAATCACGATCCACGCAAACCCTTGGGAAAGATTTCCATGAAGCTTCAATGGATGGTCCTGGCTGTCGTCGCCGTCACTGCCGTCTCCTGCGGCAAGCCTAAGCCCCGCGAAGTCACCGAGTTGCAGGTCGAGGGCAAGGCTGCCGAACTCAAGCCGGAGCCGCTCGCACGGTTTCGCAAGCAGGTGCAGGGCCTGTGCGAACTGTCGGAGTTCATGGGGACCCAGATCAGGTCCCAGCCGGCGGGTGACGCTCCAGCTTCCAAGGGGCAGGTGAAGGCGCAGGTCGCCAAGCTGGAGTCCGCCACGCAGGACAAGGACGGTAGCAAGACGGTCATCACCGCGACCACGACCATGGCTCTGGGCGACCACCTCGACGAAGCCCTCAGGACCTACGGGCAGATCTCTGGCAAACCGGTGGATTTGCAGGCGATGGCCGGCATCCGGTCCACCCTGGACTCCGTGCGCAGCGGCTGGCGCGTTGCCGCCCTGTATTACTCCGACACGGCGCCCCGGGATTCGCTCAAGTCCTTCGACCAGTATCAGTACTTGATGGCCAAGCTCACGCCCGAGCGGCTGGACTGCGTGCGCGAGGCCGTCGTGAGGGACCAGCCCCGCCGCTAAGATCGGCCCATGATCGACCTGTATTACTGGACCACTCCCAACGGCCACAAGATCACCCTGTTCCTGGAGGAGGCCGGACTGGCGTACACCGTCAAGCCGGTCAACATCAGCAAGGGCGAGCAGTTCGCGCCGGACTTCCTGAAGATCGCTCCGAACAACCGCATTCCCGCCATCGTCGACCATGCGCCGTCCGATGGCGGCGAGGCGGTCTCCCTGTTCGAATCAGGCGCCATCCTCCTGTACCTCGCGGACAAGACCCGCCGGTTCGTTCCGCAGGACCTGCGGGGGCGCCAGGCCTGCCTGCAGTGGCTGTTCTGGCAAATGGGCGGCCTGGGTCCGATGGCGGGGCAGAACCACCATTTCGTGCAGTACGCGCCGGAGAAGATCCCCTACGCCATCGACCGTTACGTGAAGGAAACCTCGCGCCTGTATGGCGTCCTGAACAAGCAGCTGTCCGACGGGCGTGCCTTCATCTGTGGCGCCGACTACTCGATCGCCGACATGGCGTGCTATCCCTGGATCGTGCCGCACGAGCGGCAGCGGCAGAACCTGCAGGACTTCCCCGCGCTGGCCGCCTGGTTCGCCCGCATCGCGCAGCGCCCCGCCACGCAGCGCGCCTACGCGTTGGCCGCCACGGTCAACCAGGCGCCCACGGTGGACCCTCAGGCACGCGCCATCCTGTTCGGGCAGGACGCGAAGACGGTGCGATGAGCGCCGCGTTCAGATCAGGGTGAAGTACCGCAGCACCACCCGGTCGGGGTGGCGGGCGCCGGTGCCCACGAAGATGCGTTCGTTGATCCACCCCAGTGCCTTGGAGGCCGTCTCGAAACTCGGGCTGCATCGGAAGTAGACCTGCGCGGGATCCACAGGCTCGCCCCTCAGAAGCCTGGCCGTCACGTCGGCGGGGGCGGCGCGTACCGCACGGTTTTGCACGAAGATGCGATCTCCCCCGTCGGTCTCGATGATGTAGCGGGCATCCAGGTGGGCCACGGTCTCGCCCACGATCATCTGGAAGTCCGCGCCTCCGGCCAGCACCCGGCCGCTCCAGCCCTCCCCGCGGACCTCGCCGCCCAGGATCGGCACCATGCGGCGCAGTCCTGCCGGTACGTGGCCAACTTCCTGCGGGCGTTCGACGTGCACGGACAGGTCGGCGAAGAATTCGAGGCCCGGGGTAGGCAGCGCAGTGGACACGGAGAACTCCTTGGATGGGGCAAAGGCGTCACTTTAGCCAACCCGGCAGGGGCCCTGGTCTTTCGCCGGATACCGAAGCCGCCGCACAGGCGCCCACGGGCCTGTCTGACGATCTGCCCGGCTCGCGTCTCTAGCCTTGCGCGGCGTCGCCCCTGCATCCGCGCCATGTCGTGCGCTGGCGGGTGCGCGATCCACCAGGAGATCCTCGTCATGCAACGAATCGCAACCCTCGCCGCACTGGCCGCACTCGTCGCCGGTCCGGCGCTGGCCCAGCAATCCGGCCTCGTGAACGTCTCGCTGAATAACGTGGCGAACAACATCGCCCAGAACCTCAGCGTGGACGTGAGCCAGATCCCGGTGTCCGTGCAGGCCCCGATCGGTGTCGCGGCCACGGTCTGCGGCATTGACGCCAACGTGCTGGCGCGCCAGGCCCAGGGCGGTACCGCCAACTGCGCGGCCTCCACCACCTCGACAGCCCTGAACCAGATCGTGCAGCGTCAGATCAAGTGACCATGGCTCGGGCGATGACGATCCCGCTTGCCGTCCACGCCAGGGGCGGTCTGCTAGAGTTTGCGCATGGTTCGGCTTGCGCATACGGTCAGGCTCGCGATCGCCCTGGTGATGCTGGTTTTCGGGGCGCAGGCCACCCATGCCCAGGATGAACCTCGCGTGGCGCTGGTGATCGGCAATGCAGCCTACAAGTCCAGTCCCTTGCGCAATCCGGTCAATGACGCTCGGGACTTCGCTGCCGCCCTGCGCGCGTATGGCTTCACTGTCATCGAGCGGTCCAATCTGACCACGCGTCAGATCGGTCCGACCTTGCGTGAATTTCGCGCCCGGCTCACGCCGGGCAGCGTGGCCGTCGTTTTTTATGCCGGCCATGGGGTCCAGATCAAGGGCGAGAACTACCTTCCTGCGGTGGATGCGGACATCACCGGCGAGGACGATGTGCCCACGCAGAGCCTGTCGACCCGCCAGCTGATGGATGTCCTGGGGGATGCCCGCACACGCATGAACCTGGTCTTCCTCGACGCCTGCCGTGACAACCCTTATGCACGCGGTTTCCGTTCGGCCAGCCGCGGCCTGTCGCGGGAGAATGCCCCGTCCGGTACGCTGATCTCCTTTGCCACGCGTCCTGGCAGCGTGGCTGCCGATGGCACCAGTCGCAATGGCCTGTACACCTCGGTGCTGCTCGAGGAAATCAAGCAGTCCCACCAGCCGATCGAGCTCGTGATCAAGGCGGTGGTCAGTGGTGTCAAGGTTGCCTCACGGGGGCAGCAGGAACCCTGGATGGAGGGCAGCATCGAGGGCGATTTCTGCTTTGGCGTCTGCGCGCCGCGTGTCGCCGCAGGCGGTTCGCCCGCGCCCTTGTCGGAGGCCGCCATTCAGGAGCGTTTCTGGGGAGAAGTCACCTCGATCGACACCGTCGCTGCTTATCAGGCATATCTCGATCAGTATCCGCAGGGGCTATGGTCTAAATTGGCCCAAGCCAAGATCCAGAAACTGTCCACGGGTACGGCCGTGGCAGCGGCCGAGCCCCCTGAAGTGCCCAGGCCGCAGATCCCCCGACTGTCCCCTGCATCAGTCCGGTTCGGCTATGTCAATGTGGCCGATTTACTGCGATTGACGGGTGTCGGCACGGACAAGCAGGCCCTGGAGAAACTCAACCCCAAGGTGCGCGAATTCGCTGAGAAATTCCAGATCAAGCTGATTCTGCAGGATGCGGTCTACGCCCATTCCCGCGCTGACATCACGCAGGCGCTGCATGCCTATATCGCGATGCGGCCGGTGGCCGCCGACTTCGTCCAGCGCCTGCCGGCCTCCAGTGACGTGAGCGTCCGATTCGTGGACGTGAACAAGGTCCTGACGAAATCTGCACTGGCGCTTCGGGCGCAGAGCATGCTCGAATCCGAATTCAGGAGCCGCGAGCGCGAACTGACGAACCTGGCGAGTCGGTCCAGCACCGACTTCAATGCCAAGAAACGCGACTTCGAAAATGACCTCAAGGCCCGCCGCAACGAGGAACTGGGCAAGGTGCTGACTGCCGCCAACAAAGCCATCCTGGCCTTTTCAAAAAAGGAAGGCATCGATCTCGTGCTGCAGGAGGCGGTCTACGTTGCGCCCGAGTTCGATATCACGGACAAGCTGCTGCCCCTGTTGCCTTGAGAGCCACGTGCGCCGTCATTCCGGCTCGATGCCGGCCTTCCTGGCCAGGCGCTGGATGTTCGGGATCTCGCGACGCACAAAGGCATCGAGGGCCTGCGGGGTGCCTATCCAGGGCGTGGCCGAGAAGGTCTGCAGGCGCGCACGAGATTGCGGGGTATCCATCACCGAACGAATGGCGGCATGCAACTGCTCCACCATCGCGGGCGGCATGTTGGCCGGCCCGAAGACGGCCCACCAGCCCTTGACCTCGACGTTGGGGATGCCCTGTTCGGCCAGCGTGGGCACGTCCGGCAGGAAGGGCGAGCGCTCGGCGGCGAGCTGGGCCACGTAATGGATCTTGCCCGTCGTTCGAAAGGGCAGCACCGAGGCCATGGTGGTGACGGTGTAGTTGATGTGGCCGCCGGCCACATCGGTCACTGCCGGACCGGTTCCCTTGTAGGGGATCGAGGTCATCTTCAGGTCGGTGGCTTCAGCCAGTTGTTCCACCGCCAGGCGTGATGAGGACTCGGACGATGCGAAGGCCAGCGACTTGGGGTCGCGACGTCCCAGCTCGATCAGCTCCTTCATGGTCTTCACGCCGGAAGTGGATGAAGCCGCCAGCACCAGGGGCGTCGTGGCCAGCGGTGCGATGGGCGTGAAATCGCGCAGCGTGTCATAGGCCAGCTTGCGATAGAAGGCCGGATTGCCCACGTGGGCGTTCTGCACGACCAGCAGGGTGTAGCCGTCGGGCGCGCTCTTGACCAGTTGCTCCGAGGCGATCTGTCCGCCGGCCCCGCCGCGGTTGTCGGGGATCACCGGCACTTTCAGCGCCTGGGCCAGGCCCTCGCCCAGCATGCGCCCGATGGCATCGGTGCCGCCCCCCGGAGGCGCGGAAATCAGCAGCCGGATCGGCTTGGACGGGTAGGGCTGTGCCCACGCGCTGCCGCCCGCGAACGCGGCCAGGGCCAGGGTCATAAGCAGGGTGCGTCGCATCGTGGTTCCTCAAAAGCGGGGCAGGGCCAGCACGAGCGCCTCGGTGGCGGTGCTTGCCTGCAGGGTGGTGGTTTCGCCGGCATCGACCTGCATCGCAGAGCGCGCACGCCAGCTTCCCTGGCCCCTGACCGTGCCTTCCCCCTCGGTGAAGAAAACGAGACGGTCACGCGTGTCCGCCGGCAGGTTCAGTTTCGCGCCTGCATCCAGGCGCAGGCCGCCGATGGCGATGTCGCGCTCCGTGAAGACGCCCAGGAACCGGGTCGCGACGCCCGGGCTGTCGTCCAGGGCTTGCCACGGCACCTGGCCTGCGCGGAAATGCACCGGATCGGTCAGGCGGGGCTTGGGGTAGTGCAATGGGCGGCCGTTCTGGTGTTCCCAGATCGCCTCGTAGGCGTCCTGGTTGCGGCGGCCTTGCGCGTCATCATTGCGCCGATAGATGCCGCCTTCGAAGCGGCCGGACTGCAGCAGCTCCTTTTGCCCTTCGAACAGCTGGCGCTGGCTCATGTAACCCTCGCCCGAGGCGCCTCCGAACTGGATCACCATGGCCAGGCTGGATGCGCCGACCAGCGACTGGTCCTGCGGGCCGTAATGGGTTCCCTCGGGGAAGTAGGCCACGTCGCCCACCTCGATGTTCTGGCGCGGGCCGAAGTTGGTCGACCCCTCCAGCGTGATGCGGATCTGGTCGAAGTTGTGCCGGTGCCGGGGAGACTTGAAGCTCACGTCGGTATCGGCGAGGACCAGCGAGTAGTTGCTTGGTGTGCCCTCTCGGCCCTCGAGCAGGCACTTGAAGCGGATCACGCCGCCGCGCACGGTGCGCACCGGGCTCCAGGGGGTTTCGGATTCGTGTGAGATTTTCATGCGTGTATCCTCTCTCTGACTAAGTTTAGTAGGTTGATGACTAAGGTAATTAGGAAAAGCACCAAGGCCGCCGCTGGAAAAACGGCGGCCCGGGGCAGGCCTGCCGGCAAGAAAGGGCTGGACCGGACCCTGGTGCTGCATGCGGCCCGCGACCTGTGTGACGAATGCGGCCTGGACGGCCTGGGCATCAAGGCCCTGGCCGAGCGCCTGGGTATCCGCCCACCGTCGGTGTACGCGCACTACGACGGACTGGGGGACCTGCGCCGTGACCTGGCGCTTTGGGGCCATGCCGAACTGGCGCACGCCTTGCGGCAGGCGGTGGTCGGCCTGTCCGGCGGGCCTGCGCTGGTGGCAGCGGGGCACGCTTTCCTGGCTTTCATCCGGCAGTCGCCGGGCCTGTATTCGGCCACCATCACCACGCCATCCCTGACCGACACGCAGCTGCGGGAGGCCGCCGACGAGGGCATCACGGTGCTGCGCCGCATCCTGGCGTCCATGGACCTGCCGGAGGACGACCAGATCCACGCGTTGCGCGGCCTGCGCAGCATCGTCCACGGGTTCGGATTGCTGGAGGCCCACGGGGCGTTCCAGACACGCCTGGACCGCAATGAGAGCTTTGTCCGGGTGCTCCAAACCTTCGTGGACGCGGTGGGCGCCCAAGGCGGGCGGCCTCGGGCGGCGGCAGGCGCACGCCGTCCGGCGCCTTTGCGCCGGATCAAATCCCGGTGAAGTTCTCCGGTAGCCGCCTGGCGTGCCGCCGCTTTTTTGGGCAAGAATCCGGACATGAAAGCAAGTCTTTCATTCGCCGCCCTGGCCAGAGCTACAACCACATCGATCCGGCGTCGATCACCCGGGCCGGTGACCGCCGCACTTTCAATAGCGCGCTTGATTACCGCAGTCCCCAGACCAGTTCGACCGGCAAGTCCTACCAGTCAGTCGAGTCGCAGTTTCAGGTGAATTGCCGCATGAAGATGGCGCGCATCGTGCACATGACCTACTACAGCGGTCCGATGCTCACGGGCAGCGTGGTCGAGCGACAGGGCATGCTGTATGACTGGATGGAGGTGGATCCCACCAGTCCCGTGCACCGCCTGGTGCAATAGGCGAGCTGAATTGCCCGCGAAGAGGGAAGTTGACGAGCCTTACCCCCGGCACTGGCTCCACAGTTAGGGCTGCTTGGTTCCCCAC
>JACCDX010791639.1_pt1 | contig 16739 bp, 17 predicted proteins | sample 7449681 | NCBI WGS metagenome assembly JACCDX01 (sample SAMN15323450, study PRJNA562643) | freshwater metagenome | isolation source: river surface water | place: USA:Blue River Watershed | collected 2017-08-18 | reverse complement strand
CCCACCGGGACGGCGCTGAACCAATGGCGCCTCGGCACGCCCTGGTTCGCCTCCGACGACGCCGTGGATCGCGCGCTCGAGCGCGTCGCCGAGGCGCTGCGTGGAACCTGAGCTGCCGTCCGAGCGCAGGCTGCTCGCCGGGATGCTCCTCGTCCTCGCGGCCTTCAAGGTCGCCACCAACCTCGGCGCGGACGATTCCGGCGTGGACGGCGCCCTCTACACCGACTTCGCGCAGCACGTCCGCGACGGCGCCGGCCTGGTGACGGACGCGAGCCTCTACCATGCGGGGTTCCCGGACTTTCCCCACCCGAGCCCGATCTACCCGGTGTGGCCGTGGCTCCTCGGTCAGGTGGCCGCGTGGGCTCCGATGTCCGTGGCCGCGGTGTGGCTGCCGACGCTCCTTTACTTCGGGAGCCTGCTCCTGCTTTACCGATGGGCCCGCGCCGCGCTGCCGGGCCCGGTGCTCGGGGACGTCGCGCCCTACGTCAACGCCGGACACCTCGCGGTGGCGCTGCTCGGCTTCAACGGCACCTACTTCGAGCACACGTCGAAGCCCTACACCGAGGGGCTCGCGTTCTTCGTGCTCGCTGCGGCGCTCCCGCGCTTCAGCGCGTACTTCGCGCGCCCGGGAGCGCTCCGGGGGCTCGAGTGCGGCGCGTGGCTCGGGTTGCTCCTTCTGGTGCGCGCCCAGATGATCGTGTCGGCGGCGGGCTGGTTCGCCGCAGCCGCCTGGATGGCGGTCGCCGTCACGCCGCGGGCGCCGCGCCTCGCCGGGCTGGTCACGGGCGCGCTGGGCTTCGCCGCGACGATGACGCCGTACCTGCTGCACGTCCGAGGGTACCTCCCCGGCGCCGGGCTCAACGACCTCCTGCGCTTCGAGCGCTTCCAGGCGACGCCGGGGCTCAGCCACCTCGAGCTGCTCGTCCAGACCGACGGCCTGTGGGACTGGATCGTCGACCGCGCCGGCGGCTTCGTGGTCGCCTTCGACGAGGGCAGCCGCCACTCCTACTGGAAGGCCTTCGGCAGCGTCTACTGGAGCGTGCCACTCGCGGCGTTGCTCGTGGCCGTGGACGCGTTCCGCGCGACGCGACGCGGCGAGCGGCCCTGGCGCGCGCTGTCGGACACGACCACGCAGCCGGCGCTGTTCGTCACGGTGTTCGCGGTAGGCTGGTTCCTGTCGCTGCACGTCCTGCACAAGGCGACCTTCGCCGCGTGGAACTTCCCCATGCGGCACGCCCTGCCGTGCCTGGTCCTGTTCGGCCTGACGAACGCGCTCCTGCTCCGACGCGGCGGCGCAGCACGGCTCGTCGGGCTGTTCTTCCTGTCCGTCACGCTGCACCGCGGCGTGTCCCAGATCGCGGACGCGGCCAACGATGTGCGCCTCTCCAAGGACGACCGCCGCTCCCGCGACGGCATCGTCGCCCTGTTGGAGGCGACGAGGCGCGCGCACGCGGGCCTCGTCGTGGCCTCGCCGCGGGCCCAGCGCCTCGCCGCGTGGACGTCCGGCGTCGGGATCCACGGCGTGTACGACCAGACGACGCTCCCTGAGCTGCTCCACATGGTCGACCGCCTCGGCGTGAGGCTCGTCGCGATCCCGGACGACGGCGAGCAGCCCGCGTTCCTCGTCGACGAGGCCTTTACGCTGCACATGGTCCCGGTGCTCGCCGGACCTGCGGGGTGGAGGCTCTTCGTGCCGAGCAGTTATCGTCCGACGCCGAACGTCCCTCTCCCCGAAGGAGCCACGACCCCATGAGCACGGAACGCTACGTCGAGACCGTCCGGGCGCACGTCGCCGCGCACCCCTCGCCCGCACGGCTGGACGACCTGTTTCCCCTGGCCCAGGCGCTCGCCGACGTGACCGAGCGGACATTCGTCGCTCCGCGGGAGGTTCCGTACGCGCGCTACCTCGTGCACGCCGACCCCGAGGGCCGCTTCAACGTGCAGCTCGATGTGTTCTCGCGCGGGTACACCGGCGGGGTCCACGCGCACGGCACCTGGGGCATCTTCACGGTGCTCCGCGGAGGGCTGTGGGTGGATGACTACGAGGAGCGCGACGGCCGCGTCCGGCCGACGCGCCGCACCTGGGCCGGCATCGGCGCCGTGCAGGCCTTCTGCCCGCCGATGAGCGACTGGCACCGCGTGTCCACACGGGAGGGCGGCGAGCAGGTCGTCAGCATCCACGTCTACGGGCCCGGCTTCGACCTCGACACCGGCGTCGCCCTCGGCGTGGACGGGCTGCCCCGCAGCTACCGACGTGGTCCGCTCGGGGACCTCCGCGCCCTCGACGGCTTCCTGGGGGAACGCTGATGGACGTGTCCGTCCTGCGGATCGTCGGCGGCCTGGCGGCCGCGCTCACCCTCGTCGCGCTGCTGGCGCGGAGGCGCTCCGGGCGGCTGTTGCGTCGCCGTGAGCTGATGGCGTTCCCGGCCGCGGCCGCGCTCCTGGCCGTGGCGATTCGCCCTGACCTCGCGGCGGTGGCCACCGCCGTCACCGGCCTGACCGGCCCGCTCGCGCGGATCGTGTCGCTGCTCATGCTGGCCACGCTCGCCCTGGGGGCGTGGGTCGTGGCGCTCCAGGCCCGCGTGGACGAGACGCACCAGCGCCTGCTGCGCCTGCTTCGGAGCCTCGCGGTGGAGCGGGCCGACGCCCGTGAGGTCGCGCAGGCCGACATCGTCATCGTCATGCCCGCGCTCGACGAGGCCGAGAATCTGCCCGGGGTGCTGGACGCGGCCCCGCGGGCCGTCGCCGGGCACCGGGTGCAGGTCGTCGTGGTCGACGATGGCAGCGAGGACGGGACGAGCGAGGTCGCCGCGGCCCACGGCGCCATCCCGGTGCGGACACCCATCAACGTGGGCGGCGGACACGCGCTCCAGGTGGGCTTCGCCATGGCGCGGCGCCTGAAGGCACGATGGGTGGTGACGATGGACGCGGACGGCCAGCACCGATGGGACGACCTGCCCACCGTGCTCGCGCCGCTGCTCGCCGGCGAGGCCGAGGTCGTCGTGGGGAGCCGCCGGCTCGGCCAGAGCGTCGGCCACGAGACGTTCCGGAGCGTCGGCCTCGACCTGTTCAACGCCCTCGTGAGCTTCCTCGTGGGGCGTCGGATCAGCGACTGCAGCAGCGGCTACCGGGGCTTCGACCTCGCGCGCCTCCTGACCCTGCGGCTGGTCCAGGACCGTCACCACACGGCCGAGCTGCTGATCGAGGCGTCCCGCCGCGGCCTCCGCATCGTGGAGGTCCCGATCGTGATCCTGCCCCGCGCATTTGGCACGAGCAAGAAGGGCACGAACTGGCGCTACGGGTTCCGGTTCGCGCGCACCGTGCTCAGCAGCTGGGCCCGCGGCGCCTGAGCCTCAACCGTCGCAGGAGGCGGCGTCCGGCGCGCCGGGGCCGTCCAGCGTGAAGGCGTAGTCGGTGCCAGCCGAGGCGTGGCACCCCGAGCACATCGTGATCGCACCCGCGTTCGTCGCCGCTCCGGACGCGTCGTAGCGCGCCCAGTACCAGTCCCCGGCGTCCGGCGCGGAGCCCGCGCGCTTCTGCATGAGCGTGGTGCTGCGCAGCGTGACGCCGTCCTCGTCGTAGGCGGCCTTCACGAGCGTGGCCCCCTCCGGGAAGGTGGCGAGGCCCGCGCCGATGGCGTCGAGCGCGACCGTGTCAGCCCAGACCTCGACCTTCGGGCCATGGGTGCCGTCGCAGGAGGCCATCACGCCGTCCCAGCCGGGCACGTTGGCCCATGCGGACACGTCCCCGAGCCCGGCGAGCAGCTCTTCTGCAGCCACGAGGGCGGTGTCGTCGCCGGTAACGTCCTTGTCCGCAGCGCCGCAGGCGAGAAGGCTGACGAGAAGCAGCATGGGTTTCCTCCTTCGTCCCAAGGTATCGCGCGCGCCGCGATAGAGCGCCTCCATGCACGCGAACGTACGTCTGACCACGGGAACGCCGCGCACGCCGGCTCGCGAGGGCCCCGCCGCCCACGCCTGGGAGCTGGGCAACATCGCCTACCGCGGGCCGACCCTCGCGCACCTTGGATGGAGCCTCCTCTTCGCGGGACTCGGTGTCCACGCCTTGGCGGTGGCGCACCTCGGCTTCGCGGCCATGACCTGGGCCACGATGCGTATGCATCTCGCGGGACGTATGGTCCCCGCCTTCGTGGCGAGCCTGCTCGTCAGCCTGCTGCACGTGGCCGCCGACGTGGGTTTCCTCGGCTGGGAGAGCGGCTTCCACCTGTTCTTGATCCCCGTCGCGATCATCGCCGCGCTCTCCCCCGGGGTCGGCACCCGCACCCGCGTCGCGTTGTTCGGCACGACGCTCGCGGCCCACTTCGTCCTCTACATCGCCTTCAGGAAGGCCTCGCCGGCGCATCCGCTCCCGGAGGAGCTGCTGCGGTGGATGCTGCCGGCCAACCTGTCCGGCGCGCTCGCGTTCACCGCGCTCTGGGGCCAGGGCCTCGTGCGGCGCCTCGGGGCGGCCGAGGCCCAGGCGGCGCGCGAGCAGGCCCGCTCCGACGCGCTCCTGGCAAACATCCTGCCGGACGAGGTCGCGACGCGGCTCAAGCGCGGGGACACCGACCTCGCGCGCGCGCACGACGAGGTCGCCGTGGTCTTCGTCGATCTCGTCGGCTTCACGCAGCTCGCCGCGCGCACCGCGCCCAGCGAGCTCGTCGCCATGCTCGACGGACTGTTCACCCGGATGGACGCGCTCGCCGCGACGCACGGCGTCGAGAAGATCAAGACGATCGGCGACGCCTACATGGCGGCGGCGGGCGTGCCCAACGCCTGCGAGGACCCTGCGGGGAACGCGGCGGCGTTCGCGCTCGCCGTGCTGGAGGCGATGCGCGACGAGGAGGCGAAGAGCGGCCTGCGCGCGCGGGTCGGCATCGCGACCGGCCCCGTCGTCGCGGGCGTGATCGGAACCACGAAGTTCTCGTACGACGTGTGGGGGGACACCGTGAACACCGCCGCGCGCATGGAATCGAGCGGCGTCCCCGGGCGGGTCCACGTGGACACCGCGACCCGGGAGCGGCTCGGCGAGGCGTGGATCGTCGAAGCCCGCGGCACCGTCGAGGTGAAGGGCAAGGGCGCCCTGGAGACCTGGTTCCTGACGGGCCGGCGACCTCAGCCCTGACGCTACGGCCACTCCGCGGCGATGCGGGCGCGGATCGTGTCGCGGGCCGCACGGAAGCGCTGGAGCATCTGGGCGTGCGTGACGCCCGGCTCCTTCGTGGCGGGGTCGGGAACAGGCCAGTGGAGCCGGCGCGCCGCACCGAGGAAGGCCGGGCACACTTCCTCCGCACAGAGCGTGACGACGACGTCCACGGTGGCGGGGTCGATCTCGCTGACCGACTTCGAGCGCTGCCCCGCGATGGCGATGCCCTCCTCGGCGAGCACCTCGACGGCGCAGGGGTTCACGCCCGCTGGGGCGCTCCCTGCGCTCTGCACGACCGCGCGCCCGCCGAGCATGCTCCGGGCGAGCCCTTCGGCGAGCTGGCTGCGCGCGGAGTTCGCAACGCAGAGGAACAGGATGCGCGTGGGGGGCGTGGTCATGTGGCCTCGACGAAGAACCGGCGCCGCGCCCAGAGCGCGACGTGGACGAGCCCCAGCAGCACGGGCACCTCGACGAGCGGGCCGATCACCGCCGCGAACGCCTCACCGCTCCCGATTCCGAAGCTCGCGATGGCGACCGCGATCGCCAGCTCGAAGTTGTTCGACGCCGCCGTGAACGCGAGCGTCGCCACCTGCGGGTAGCCGGCCCCCGATCGGCGCCCCATGACGAACGACACGCCGAACATCACGACGAAGTAGACGAGCAGCGGCAGCGCGATCCGGAGCACGTCGCCGGGCAGCTGCACGATCGCCTCGCCCTTCAGCGAGAACATCACCACGATGGTCCCGAGGAGCGCCACTAGGGTCAACGGCGAGATGCGAGGAACGAACGTCTCTTCGTACCAGTCACGGCCCCTCGCGCGCACGAGCAGCCGTCGCACGACGAAGCCCGCCACGAACGGCACGCCGAGGTAGAGCGCCACGCTCCCCGCGATGTCGAGGGGCGACACGTCCACGGCCATCGCGGGCAGACCCAGCCACACCGGGGCGACACGCGTGAAGAACCACGCGTAGACGGGGAAGAACGCGACCTGAAACAGCGCGTTGAACGCGACCAGGCCCGCGCACACCTCACGGTCGCCGTCGGCGAGGTCGTTCCAGACGACCACCATCGCGATGCAGCGCGCGAGCCCGATGAGCACGAGACCCAGCATGTAGGACGGCGTGTCCCGGAGGAACAGCACCGCGAGCACGAACATCAGCGCCGGCCCCAGGATCCAGTTCTGCACGAGCGAGAGCACCAGCAAGCGCCGATGCGCGAGCACGCGGCCGAGCTCCTCGTAGCGGACCTTCGCCAGCGGCGGGAACATCATGAGGATGAGCCCCACCGCGAGCGGCACGGACGTGCTTCCCACGCGAAGGGCATCCAGCGCGGATGCGAAGCCCGGCGCCACGTGCCCGAGCGCGATGCCCAGCGCCATTGCGACGAAGATCCAGACCGTGAGGTTGCGGTCGAGAAAGGACAGGCGTGACGTCAACGGTGCCGCGCTCACAGCGTCTCCAGGAATGTCCGTAGGCGCACGAGCGTGAGCGGCTCGACGCAGTAGCAGGTGCGAGGCCCTTCGAGGACGCCGCGCACGAACCCTGCCTCCTTGAGCACGCGGAGGTGCTCGGAGACGGTGGACTGCGCGAGCGGGAGCGCCTCGACGAGGTCGCCACAGACGCAGCCCTCGCGCTGCGCCAGGATGCGGAGGATGCGTATGCGGGCCGGGTGGCCGAGCGCCTTCGCCATGCGGGCGAGGGCCTCGTCCGGGTCGGTGTAGGCGGCGGGGTGCGTCGCCGGTGGTGGACAGAGCGAGGCGCAGCAGGGATCTTCAGCGAGGGGCAGTTTCATCGTTCATCGACGATAAACGAACCCCACAGCGCGGTCAACCCTCTGGCGGCAGCGCGCGTTAGGGCCGCAGCGCGACGGCCGGAGAACCTGCGCTCTCCGCCGTGTACCGCTCCGGAGGACCCATGAAGGTGCTCGTCATCGGCGCCGGCATCGCCGGCACCACCCTCGCGGTCGCGCTCGCGCCCCGTGGAATCGCGGCCGACGTGATAGAGCGCCGCGAGAGCGTGGGCGCCGTCGGCGCCGGCGTCGTCCTCGGCCCGAACGTCATGGCGGCGCTCGGCCCGCTGGGCCTCGACGAAGCCGTCGCTGCGCGCGCGCACCCCCTGCGCGCCGGTCGTGTCGTCACGCAGGACGGGCAGGAGCTGTCCCGGATGCCCTACGAGGTCGAGGGCTACCGCTGGCCGGGCATGGCCATCCACCGCGGCGCGCTCCACGAGGTGCTCCACGGCGCGCTCGCCACCCCGGCGCGGCTCGGCCTCACCGTGCGCGAGCTCGTGGACCGCGACGACGGCGTCCTCGCGCGGCTCTCGGACGGCAGCGAGGCCCTCTACGACCTCGTCGTCGGGGCCGACGGCGTCCGTTCAGCGCTGCGGGAGGCGCTCAACCCGGGCTTCACGACGACCTACGCAGGCTACACCTGCTGGCGGTTTGTGGTCGAGGACACCTCCACGACCGAGGTGACCGAGGCCTGGGGTCGAGGACAGCGCCTCGGTGTCGTCCCGCTCGGCGAGGGCCGCACCTACGTGTTCCTGACCGAGAACGCCGCCCGCGGCGCACCCTCGCCGTTCACCGACGTGGAGGGGCTTCGCGCACGCTTCGCGGGCTACCCGCCCCCCGCCGACGCGCTCCTCGCGAAGGTCACGTCCCTCGCGCAGGTGCTCCACAACGACCTCGAGGACGGCATCCCTGCCCGTTGGTGGGCGCCGCGGCGCGTGCTCATCGGCGATGCCGCGCACGCCGTGACGCCGAACATGGGCCAGGGCGCCGGACTCGCCATCGAGGACGCCGCCTGCCTCGCCGCGCTGCTCGCCGAGGGCGGGGCCAACGACGCCACCCTGGCGAGGTTCCAACAGCTGCGTCAGCCGCGCGCGACGTGGATCCGCGACCAGTCCCGCCAGGTCGGCGCGGTCGGGCAATGGGAGAACGCCGCGGCGCGCTGGCTCCGCGATCTCGCCCTGCGCGCGACGCCCGCCTCCGTGACCGAGGCCTCGCTCCGTCGGGTGGTCACGGACATGCCGGGCGTGCCCGTCTGACGACGGATCCTCAGCCTGCGCGACGCGCCTCATGGCCATGGTCCGCACGCGCGCGGCGCGCGCCGTAGGCCACGCCCACCAGCACGAGCGAAACCGCACCCGCCAACGACGCGCCCGCGTCGAGCGCGGCCTCAGGCGTGGAGCGGCCCGTGGAGGTGAGGAACCCGAGCGCGGTGAAGCACGCGACGAAGAGCGCCGCCACGATGGGCCCGCCCCGCGCGAACAGGTGCCCTCGCCAGCGCAGCGCGACCGTGAGCAGGACGAGCACCAATGCAGGAAGAACCAGCGCAGCGCCGCCTTCGAGGGTTTCCGAGAGGGACAGCGCGAGCCAGGCGTGCCCGGCGAGGAACGCGCCCGCGGGCCACGCGGTGTGAGGTGTCCGCACCGGAAACACGCGCACCGATTCGCGGCCCGACGCGACGAGCACGATGGCCCAGCCAAGCCCGGCCGCGCACTGCAGCACCACGCCGGTCAGGCCACCGAGGTCGCGCATCGCGCGGAGGGAAGACATCAGGACTACGAGCATCCATCCGACCACGGCCACGTTGCGCACAATCTTCCGCGGGCGTCCGTCATGCACCTCGACGTGCCACGCGACGAGCAGGCTCAGCGCGAGCATCGCCCAGGGCCAGGGCGCCCACGGCATCTCGTTCGCGCGCAGCAGTCCTGCACGATCCCAGGTCACGTCGTGACGGAACAGACCGAGAGCCGGCACGAGGAGAGCAAGCCCCGCCAGCGCGGCAGCGAAGACGGGTACGGGCCTTGGCCCTACCGTGAGCCTTGCGTGATCAACCATGTGCCAACGCTAGCACGTTCGCGGGACGACGCGAGGACGCCCGCGTGACGACGCGTCAGTCGGTACCTGCGGCCACGAACAGGTCGTAGAGCTCCGCGTAGTTCGCAGGATCCGACAGGCTGTGGTCCGTGAGGTTGTAGACCGCGGTGACGTGGTTGCTCCGGTCGAGCACGTACACGTCGCGCCAGACCGCGCCCCAGTTCAGCCACACGTTCGCCGTGGCGTCGTCCTGGACCACCGGGAGCGTCGTCACACCGAACAGCGCGCTGTTTCCCGACTCGAGCCCCGGCGCGTTGACCATGACGATGTCGAGCTCCAGCTCGGGGTGCGCAGCCTCGAGCTCGGCCTCCAAGGTAGTGAGGTAGCCAGCCTGGCTACGACAGTACCCTCACGTGCTGTGGATGAAGTAGTACCCGGACACCCGCGAGATGTAGTCCCTCGGGGAGATCGGCTCGCCAAATCGGTGCGAGCCGGGGTTGATGTCCTCGAGCACCCAGTCGGCCGGCGCGTCGGCGGCAACGCTGGTGCCGGTGTCCGTCGCGCCCGTGTCCGAGGTGTCTGCCGCGCTGTCCGCGGTGTCCGTCGCGCCGGTGTCCGACGTGTCGACCGCGGAGGTGTCCGCGCCACTGTCGGAGGTGTCGACGACACCGGTGTCGCCGGCGGAATCCGAGGTGTCCGCGGCGCCGGAATCTGCCGTGTCGGCGGAGTCCACGCCCGAGTCCTGAGCCGCCGTGTCGGCGGCCGTGTCCGCACCGCTGTCGGTCGCGGCGCCCTCGGAGGTGTCGCGCTCCACGGTGGGGTCAGCCTGCGTGGACCACGCGGGCTTCGTCGGTTCGACGCAGGCGAGCAGCGCGAGCAGCAAGCAGACCTCCACCGTCAGGGTAGCACGCGCTCAGACGGGAGCAACCTGTTGCAGCGCGCCCGTCCGCATGACCTCCGCGTACCAGAGCGCCGAATCCTTCGGTGTCCGGGCCTGCGTGGCGTAGTCGACCCACACGAGCCCGAAGCGCTGGTCGTAGCCCCAGGCCCACTCGAAGTTGTCCATCAGCGACCACGCGAAGTACCCGGTGAGCGGCACGCCCTCCGCGATGGCGTCCACGCACGCCCCGAGGTGCGTCCGCAGGTAGTCGAGCCGCGCGGTGTCGTGGATCGCGCCGTCGTCGCTGGGCGCCGTGAAGTAGCTCGCGCCGTTCTCGGTGATGACGAGGGCCGGCGGCGCGTAGTCCTTCGCGACGCGGACGAGCAGATCGCGCAGTCCGTCCGGGTAGACCTCCCAGCCGATGTCCGTGCGCGCGTCCTTGCCCGGCTCCTCGATCGTCCGCGGGAGGTTCTCCGCTTCGGGGGTGGTCTCGTTGCGGAGGATCGCCCGGCTGTAGTAGTTGATCCCCAGGAAGTCGGTCGGCGCGGCGATGGCGTCCAGGTCGCCCGGCCGCACGAAGTCCATCCCCGTCGGGAGGCGCCCGAGGGCGGCGTAGTCCGCCACCATGTCCTCCGGGTAGCTGCGGCGGTAGAGCGGATCGAGGTACCAGCGGTTGAAGAAGCCGTCGAAGTGCCGTGTGGCGTCGGCGTCCGCGGCGCTCGGCGAGGCCGGGTAGCCGGGAACCAGGTTGAGGGTGATGCCGACCTGCGCGCCCGGCGCGTTGGCACGCACGATGGGCACGGCCCGTCCGTGGCTCAGGAGCACATGGTGCACGACGCGCAGCGCCTCGGGCCAGTCCTTGTGGCCGGGCGCGTGCTCCCCGTTCATGTGGCCGAGCATCGCCACGCACCAGGGCTCGTTGTGGGTGATGACGTGCTTGACGCGGTCACCGAGGTGCCGCGTCACGGCGTCGGCGTAGCGCTCGAAGTGCGCCACGGTGTCGCGCTCCGCCCAGCCGCCGCGGTCCTGGAGTCCCTGCGGCAGGTCCCAGTGGTACAGCGTCATCCACGGCGAGATCCCCGCCTCGAGGAGGCCGTCGACGAGCCGGCCGTAGAAGTCGAGCCCGGCGCGGTTGGGCGTCGCCTCCAGGCCCGTCGGAAAGATGCGGGGCCACGCCACCGAGAACCGGTACGCGCCGGCGTGGAGGCCCTTCATGAGCGCGATGTCGTCGCGCCAGCGGTGGTAGTGGTCGCAGGCCACGTCCCCGTTGTGCGCGTGCGCCACCTTGCCGGGCGTGCGGCAGAAGGTGTCCCAGATGGACGGGCCGCGCCCGTCCTCGTCGGCGGCGCCTTCGATCTGGTAGCTGGAGGTGGCGACGCCGAAGACGAAGCCCGGGGGAAAGCGGCTCATGGGGACGCTCCTGGAGTGAGGCACCGCACGGCGTGGCGCGCGGCGACGTGAACGACGGGGGGATCGCCGGAACGGCAGGCCGCGGTCGCCAGGGGGCAGCGCGGTGCGAAAGGACAGCCCGGCGGTGGATCGACCACCACGGCGCGCCCGGGGGAGGCGGGCAGGTCGGCGGACAGGGCCGTGTCGCGACGGGCCGCGGCGACGAGCAGCCGCGCGTAGGGGTGCCGCGGCGCCGCGAGCACCTCGCGCGCGGGGCCCTCTTCCATCACCTGGCCGGCGTAGAGCACCACGGCGCGGTTCGCCACGCGCCAGGCCGAGGCGAGATCGTGGGTGACGAGGACGACGCCACGACGGCGCTCCGAGGCCTCGCGCGCCAGCAGGTCGAGGACGTCCGCGCGCAGGGAAACGTCCAGCATCGAGGTCGGCTCGTCCGCGAGCAGAAGGTCCGGCGCGGCGGCGAGCGCCCGCGCGATGGCGACGCGCTGACGCTGCCCTCCCGAGAGCGACTGCGGCGCGCGCGACGCGAGCTCCGCGCCCAGGCCCACGGCTGCGAAACGCTCCGCGACGGCATCCTGCAGCGCGGCGCCCGAGAGTCCCGCGTGCAGCGCGAGGGCCCGGGCGACCCCGTGCCCCGCGGCGTGCGCGGGGTTGATGGACGCGTAGGGGTCCTGAAACACCAGCTGCAGGCGTCGCCGCGCCGCGGTGGCGGTCGGCCCGCGCAGCAGGTCCTCGCCGGCGAGCGTGGCCTCGCCCGCATGTGCGGGGACAAGCCCCGCGAGCGCCCGCGCGAGCGTGCTCTTGCCGCTGCCGCTCTCGCCTACGACGGCGACGACCTCGCCGGGCTCCACGGTCAGGGACACGTCGTGGAGCGCGCGCAGCATCTGGCGGCGCGGCCACGCCCCTACGCCGAAGCGCACGCCGAGCCCCGCGACCTGCAGCAGCGCCGTCACGAGGTCACCTCGTGGCAGGCGACCACGTGCGCGGGGCCGACCGCCACGGGAGCAGGAGCCTCTCGACGGCAGCGCTCCGTCGCCAAGGCGCACCTCGGGTGAAAACGGCACCCCGACGGCGGGTCACGAAGATCGGGCGGCGCCCCCGGGATGCTCGTCGGGGTGCGGGCCTCGTCGGGGCCGGCCGGCATCGCCGCGAGGAGCCCCCGCGTGTACGGGTGCCGCGCGCCTCCCTCGCGAAGGAGGTCGGCGGGACCGCGCTCGACGATACGCCCGGCGTAGAGGACCGCGACCTCGTCGGCGAACCCCAGCAGCAGCGGCAAGTCGTGGGTGACGAACACCATGGCGAAGCCGTCGCGCGCTTGCACCGTCAGCAGGTCGCGCAGCAGCTCGCGCTCCACCACCACGTCGAGCGCCGTGGTCGGCTCGTCCAGCACGAGCAACGGCGGGTCGAGCAGCCGCGCGAGCGCGATGGCGACGCGCTGCCGCATTCCGCCGGAGAGCGCGTGCGGGTGACGATCGGCGACGTCCTCCGTCAAGCCTACGTCGCGAAGCCGCGCGCGGAGCACGTCCCGGGCGCGCGCGGGATCACGCCCGTGCGCGGCGAAGGTCTCTTCCGCGTGCGCCGACACCGTCAGCAGCGGATCGAGCGACGCGAGGGCCGCCTGCGGGACGAGCGCGACGTCGCGCCACCAGGCCTCCCGCAGGGCGTCGTCTGACAGGGTGAGCACGTCGCGCCCCTGCAGCACCACCCTGCCCGCGGTGACGACCGCCGGCGCCGGGAGCCAGCGGAACGCGGCCTGCACCAGCGTGGACTTGCCGCTGCCGGATTCGCCGACCACGCCGAGGGTGCGGCCGCGCTCCACCCGGAGGGACACGTCCGCGAGCGCGGACACCTCACCCCAACGCACGGCCAACCCCTGCACGTGGAGCAGGGCGGAGGCGTCCGTCACGCCGCTGGGCTTGACCTTCGACACAACTTCGACCGGCGTCGCCGTGGGCGCCGACGCCAGGCTGCCCGTGCGCGCGCGCGCCTCGAGCGCGTCGGACACGAGCGCCAGCGCGAAGCCCACGAGGGCGATGCAGGTGCCGACGGGCACGAAGGTCCACCACGCCCCCGTCAGGAGCGCGCTGTCGTTGCTCGCCCAGTAGAGCATCGTGCCCCACGACACGGTGCCGAGGTCGCCGAGGCCCAGGAACTCGAGCCCGACCTCGGCACCGATGGCGAACAGGCTCGCGCCGACCACCCCGCTGACGAGCACGCCCGCCATGTTGGGCAGCAGCTCCACGAGCACAATGCGCCAGGTCGGCTCCCCGATCAGGTTCGCGGCGGCGATGAAGTCACGGCTCCGGAGCGAGAGCGCCTGCGCGCGGACGACCCGCGCGTGCCACGGCCAGCCCGTCGCCAGGAGCACGAGCGCGATCGTCGTCACGCCGGGCGGCAGCCACGCGGCGAGCACCACCATGAGGGGCAAGCCCGGAAGCACGAGGGCGACGTTCGTCACGAGCGCGACGAGGGCGTCGAGCGCGCCGCCCCGCAGGGCCGCGACGGCCCCGACGAGCGCGCCGATGGCCACGACGCCCACGCCGACGCCCGCGCCGAGGGCGAGCGTGGTCCGCGCGCCATGAACCAGCTGCGCGAGCACGTCCTGCCCCTGCCCGTTCGTGCCGAGCAGGTGCGCCGCCGAGGGCGCGAGCAGCGGGCGGTCCACGTAGGCCAGCGGGTCACCGACCAGCCACGGCCCGACGAGCCCGACCAGCGCGAAGGTCGCGAGCAGCGCGGCGCCCACTTTTCCGCGGCTCACGTGTCGCCTCCCTCGCGCGTGCGCGGGTCGAGCAGCGTGGTGATCACGTCGACCACGGCGTTGGCGCCGAGCACAGCGAGCGTGATGACCAGGAACAGCGCGTTGAGGAGCGGGTAGTCCTGCGCCCGTACGGCCTGCAGCAGCAGGTACCCGGTGCCCGGGTACGAGAACACCACCTCAGTGAGCAGCGCGCCCCCGAGGACGAAGCCGATGGCCATGCCGAACGCCGTCAGGCTCGGCAGGAGCGCGTTCCGCACGGCGTGACCGAGCAGAACGCGGCGCGGCGCGAGCCCCCGCGCGAGGGCGTAGCGCACGTGATCCTCGGCGAGCACCGCCCCCATGGCGCCGCGCATCGTCAGGAGCCAGCCCCCGAGGCTCGAGAGGACGAGCGTGAGCGACGGGAGGGCCGCGTGTCCGAGCACGCTCACCCCCCACGCGATCGTGTCGCCCGGCGGCACGTCCGCGCCGACGGCATGGCGGACCGGGAACCAGCGGAGCTCCACCCCGAGGCCCCACGCGGCGGCCATGGCGAGCCAGAAGTACGGGAACGCGCCGACGAGCGAGAGCGTCGGCGCGAGGACACGGTCCGCCCACCCGCCGCGTCGCCACGCCGCCCAGGCCCCCAGGGCCGATCCGAGCGTGAAGGCGAGGACGAGGGCCCCACCGGCCAGAAAACACGTCCACGCGAGCCCGGTGCCGACGATCTCGCCGACCGGGGCCGGGTAGAACGCCAGGGACGTGCCGAGCTCGCCGCGCGCGAGGCTCCCGAGGTGGTCGAGGTACTGCCGCCACAAGGGGGCCTCGCTCAGGCCGAACGTCGCTCGCAGCGCCGCCATCGCCTCGGGCTGCAGCTTGCCCTGAAAGCGCGCGAACATGGCCGCGGTGGGGTCGCCGGGCATGAGCCTCGGCAGGAGGAAGTCAAGGGTGAGCGCCGCCCACGCCGCCACCAGGTACAGCCCGAGCCGCCGGAGGAGCCCCGTCATGGCGCGCTCCTCGGTCGCAGGTGGGTCAGCACGAGCAGCGGGTCCGGGGCGCCGTTGGGCGTCAGCGGCGCGTACGCGTCCGACGCGTTCGGGAAGCCCACGAACCGGGTGTCGTTGTACTGCCCCCACGCCGGCGCCGGGAACAACGGGATCGCGGGCAGCTCGTCCACGAAGACCTGCTGCAGGGAGTCGACGAGCGCCTCCTGCGCCGCGCGGTCGGTCGTGGCCTCGAACCGGGCGAGGAGCTCATCCGCCGCGGGGCTCCGCGCGCGGTGCCAGTTGGCCGCGGCGACCTCACCCGGCGCGACCCACGTCGCGCTCCCCATCAGCGACCGGTAGAACGGGTACGGGCTGTCGCCCGAAACCGACCAGCCGAGCGCCAGCGCGAAGTCCCCTCGTCCGACCCGCTCGTACCAGGCGCCGAAGTCCAGCCCCTGGACCGGCGCGTCGACGCCCACCGTGGCGAGCCCGTCGTGGACGACCTGCGCGGCGCGCACCCAGTCCGACCACCCCGCCGGGACGAGGATCGGCAGCGAGAGCAGGTTCCCCCCAGCGTCATGACGACGCCCGTCCTCGCCGAGGCGCCAGCCCGCGGCGTCGAGCAACGCCCCCGCGCCGGCGGCGTCGAAGGTAACGTCCGCAGCGGGAAGATCCTCCCGGCGCCAGGCGGCGTAGCCCTCGGAGAGCGCGCTCGGATGCGAAGGCACCGTCATGTCGTGCATGGCGACCTTCACGACGCGGGCGCGGTCCACGGCGCGGCTCAGCGCCCTCCGGACGCGCACGTCTCCGAGCGGCGCGCGCGTCTGCTGCGCGTAGAGGAACACGGTCTCGCCCAGCGGTGGCGACCACGCGTGGAAGTGCGGATCGCGCGCCTCGTAGGTGCGCTCGACCGCGGGGACGAAGCTGCCCGCCCAGTCCACCTCGCCCTGCACCAGCGCCAGGAGCGCCTGGTCGTTGCTGGAGATGGCCGGAAAGCGGAGCGCCTCGACCTCGGGCGCGCCCTGCCAGTAGTACGGGTTCCGCCCGAGCTCCCACACCTGGGTGTCGAAGCGGCGCACCTCCGTAAAGGGCCCTGTCGCCACCGGTTCGGGGTTCGCCCACGTCACCGGCGAGGCGACGTCCTTCCACACGTGCTCAGGCACGATGGCCTGGGTGGCGAGCGCCGCGAAGCCTGGCGCGTAAGGCCGCGCGAAGCGAAACCTCACGGTGCGCGCGTCCACCGCCGACACCTCCGTCAAGAAGGCCCAGACGCCGCCGGAATCGAGCGCAGGGAAGCGCCGGGCGAGGTCGAACGTGAAGACGACGTCGTCGGCCTCCATGGGCGCGCCGTCCGAGAACCGCACGCCCTCGCGGAGCGTGACCCGCAGCGAGGGCGACCCGCTCCCGACCTCGTCCTCCCAGGCCCACTCCGTGGCGAGCCAAGGCACCCACGTGGCGGTGGCGCGGTTGTAGATGGCCAGCGGCTCGTAGATGCCGGCGCGGGTCGGCCACCGCGCGCCGCCTGTCGCGAGGAGCGGGTTGAAGTTCCGCACCCACGCCGCCTGCTGCTCCTGCAGGACGACGAGCACCCCGGGGGGCGCGCTCGCCGGAGGAGCGCACGCCAGCGCCAGCACGAGGAGCACGCCTATTCCTCGAGCTCGAGCACGCGTACTCCGTCCACGACGAGCTCGGCCGGGAGCGGCGTCGTCGCGTCCGGATTGCCGCCGAACAGCCCACCGACGGCGAGGTTCACGATCAGGAAGAAGTCCTG
>JACCDX010426613.1_pt1 | contig 16747 bp, 11 predicted proteins | sample 7449681 | NCBI WGS metagenome assembly JACCDX01 (sample SAMN15323450, study PRJNA562643) | freshwater metagenome | isolation source: river surface water | place: USA:Blue River Watershed | collected 2017-08-18 | reverse complement strand
ATGCGCCTTCAGCTCGTTGCGTTGCCATTCGTTCAGGGCCCGGGTTTTCGCCTCGAACCAGCGATCGACCGGATCGGCGCCGACGAGCTTCTGGTCCACGTCCCGCGCCTCGTAGACCAGGTCCAGCACCACCTTGTCTTCCACAGCCTCTGCAAACTTGTAGGTGTGGATGTAGCCGCCGAACACCTCCAGGCTGGTCAGCGCATCGCTCTTGAGCAGCGGCGTGCCGGTGAAGCCGATGAACACCGCGTTGGGCATCATGGCCTTCATCAGCCGGTGCAGCTTGCCGCCCTGGGTGCGGTGGCACTCGTCGACGAAGACGTAGATCTCGCCCTGCGTCTGGCTGGGCTGCGCGGCCAGCTCGCGGATGAAGGCCTCGAAGTCGTCCTCCCCAGCGGCAACGCCCCGGCGGCCGAACTTGTGCACGAGCGAGCACAGCAGGCGCGGGTTGGGCTGCGCCAGTTGCGCCATCAGGTCACGGCCACTCTGGCTGCGATGGATGGTCTCGCCCGCGTCCGTGAACACGCGCTCGATCTGCTTGTCCAGCTCATCCCGGTCGGTGACGATGGCCACCCGTGCCGCCGGCTTGTTCTCCAGGATCCACCGAGCCAGCAGCACCATCAAGATGCTCTTGCCCGCGCCCTGGGTGTGCCAGATGATGCCGCCGCGCCGTCGCTGCACATGCGTCTGCGCGGCCTTAATGCCGAAGTACTGGTGCACCCGCGGCAGCTTCTTCACGCCGCCGTCGAACAGCACGAAGTCGTGCATCAGCTCCAGCAAGCGCGGCTTGCTGCACAGCTTGGCCAGGTACTTGTCGAGCTTGTAGCCGGCGTTGTCGGCCTCGTCTTCCTTCCAGGTCAGGAAGTACTTGGCTTGGGTCTCAATGGTGCCGTAGCGCAGGCCTTCCGAGTCATTGCCGGCCAGCACCAGCTGCATGGTGCTGAAGAACCAGGCGTTGAACTCGGGCAGCTGGTTCGACAGGATTTGGCTGATGCCTTCGCCGACGCCCACGCGGCTGTTCTTCAGCTCCAGAATGCCCACGGCGATGCCGTTGAGGTACAGCACGATGTCGGGCCGGCGCTCGTGCCCGCCCTTGAGGGTGACCTCTTCGGCGACGGCGAAGTCGTTGCTCGCAGGTTGGTCCCAGTTCACCAGGTGAACCGTCTCGCTCACCTCGCCGGCCGCCACCTTCACCGATACGCCGTAGCGCAGCAGCTGGTACACCGCCTGGTTGGCCGCATAGAGCGTGCGCCCATGCAGCAGGGCCTCCACGCGCAGCCGGTGCAGGGCCGCGCTGATGTGCGCCGGGCTGTAGCCCTGGCCTGCCAGGTGGGCGGACAGCAGCCCCTCCTCGATGCAGTGGTTGCCCTCGCGCTCTGACCAGTCGCCCAGGTAGCGATAGCCCAACTGCTGAGTGAAGAGCTCGATCACCCGCTGCTGGGTCACCCGCTCTGGTTTGCCAATCTCTTCAGACATCAAGCCCTCCCTACGGGCATTTGGTCGATATAAGTCCTTGATCCAACGAAAGATTTCCGCCATATCAACCGGGTTCTATCGCCCAGATGAGAGAGATATCGGCAGACCTGTCCGATAGAGACGTACTCACGCCGCCCAGTATCGGCGCCAGCGCTTATCCCCTACGAAGCGTACCTTGCCCTGTTCGATCAACTCGTCCATGGCGCGCTTGATCTGCTTGGGATGAATCTCCACCCCCACGCGCTGGTGCACCGCGCTGATGGCCGAGCCCGGGTAGAGCCGCAAGTCTTCCAGCACCAGGGCGGCCAGGCGATGCGGCTCGATGCGCTTGAGTGTGGTCATGGCGCGGAACTCCAGCGCCTGCAGCAGCTCCGGGGCGATGAAGTAGCGCGTCGACTGGGTGCGCCCCGCGCTGCGCACCACCTGCCATTCCAGCAGCCGGCGCAGCCAGGGCGACAGCGCGTCCGCGGTCGGCAACTCCAGGGCAGCGCCCAGCTCGCGTGCGGTCATCGCATCACCCTGTGCCAGCAGGCCCAGGGTGATGCGCTCGCGTTGGGTGAGTTGATAGGTCTGGTCCGCCTTGGCGATGAAGTCGATCACCTTGGGCGCCAGGATGCGGCGGCGGACGGTCACCTGCACCCGGTCATGTGTCTCGATCAGTTCCGGGGCGGGCCGGCCTTGCGACAGCAGCACCTCGAACACCTTGTCGAAGCCGCTGCCCTCGCGCTCCATCAGCTTCAGGTCATGGAACAGACGGGCCAGGTGCTCGTTGCGCCGCACCGTGGTGTGCAGCACGTTCTGTGGCGTCACACCCAATGGCAGCGGGCCGGGGTTGACCACCTCCAGCCGGTCGGGGTGCAGGTTCAGGAAGATGTCGCCGCGCTGGGTGTAGGGGCGGTGCACCAGGGCGTTGACCAGCAGTTCACGCACCACCACCTCGTCAAAGGCCGGCACATGCTGGCGGTACAGGCCATCGGGCACCTCGTAGCGCTCGCGGAAGTCCGGCACCTCGGTCCACACCGCCTCGATCAGCGCCATCGGGCTCAGCGTGTGGTCATCCCACACCAGCTTGTTGACCTTCTGGCCCAGCTCGTCGAACTTGATGACCTGCACGACCGGGGCGGACATCAGCTGTGCCCGCTGGTGCTGGCGGCCGATGCACAGTACCCCCAGGTGGGTCAGCCAAGGGCCTTGGGCCAGTTGGTAGTGGTCCAGCAGTTCGTCGTCAGTCTTCTCTTTCACTGACGGCTTCACGCGGTCGGATGCGCGCAGGGCCTGCAGCAGCGCTTGCTGCTGCAGCGGGTCGGCGTCGGCACGCGGCAGTTGCAGCGTGGTCTGCGTCTCCCAGGGCAGGGCGGCGCGCTCGCCGGCCAGGCGCAGCACTTCGTCGCCGGTCACCGGCCGGCTCTGATCGGCCACCCGCAAGTAGTAACGCCCGTCGGTGGTGGACGCCACCGCCAGGGAGCGGGGCACCCGCAGCACGAGGATTTCGCCGCCGTTGGCGGCCCGCGCCACGTCGGGCAACACCGTCACGTTGACGGTGCGTTCGGCCAGCTTGCGGCGCAGCGTGTCGGGCAGATCGGCAGGGATGGGTTGCCCGGCTGGAGGTTCTTGCTCACCATCCTCGATGCCCAGCAGCAACTGGCCGCCCGTGGCGTTGGCAAAGGCGATGCAGTCCTTGGCCAGCTCAGCCCAGTCGGCTGTCTTGCCGGTGACGGCACGCAGAGACTTCTGGTCGCGCAGTTGGCCTTCGAGGCTCAAGGTGGGCTCCCGGTCAGTGCTTGATGAGCTTGAAGCTCACCTGGTAGCGGTAGAAGCTGACGCTGGGCACCATCTGCAGAGCCCAGCGCAGCTTCTGGTCATCGTCCAGCGCGATGATCGCGCCTTCCACGCGCTGGTGCGGCTCGGCGATCTGCTCTTTCACGTAGCCCATGTAGCGCAGGATCTGGCCCACCACCACGTCCGACGTGCGGCCGCGTTTGAGTTCCACCACCAGCAGGCGCTGCTTGTCCTTGCTGACGGCCAGGATGTCGATGGGCCCGGCGTCGGTGCCGTATTGCTGGCCCACCAGCTCGCCATCTTCCTCGTAGATCTTGAAGTGGTGGGCCAGCTCGGTCTGCGCCCAGTTCTTCACCAGGAAGTCCTCCAGGTGCTTCTCCATCGCGAAGGCCACGGGGTCTTCCACCACCGGGTCGGTGGCCACGATGTTGGGCGCGGCCTGGCCGGGCAGCGCAGCGAGGAACTGCTCGATCTCCTGGTGGTATTCGGTGATGGTGCTGACCGTGCCGATGGAGCCGGTGGAGTTGCGCAGCGCCTCGCTCATGGCCGCGCGGGCGATGGTCAGCGGCAGCCACTTCACCGGGCGGCGGTGCGGCAGCACCTGGCCGGGGGCGTAGTGGTAGCCGCCCTGCACCTCGCCGACGTGGTACTGGCCGGTGCCGTCCGGGCACAGCACCACATCCCCAGCGCGGATGCCCTTGGCCACCGTCCACAGTGCGCCGCAGGCCAGTCCTGCTGCGATCTTGCTCTTGTCGGGGTGGCTGGCCAGGTACACCGCGATGAAGGCGGCGTTGAACTGCCGCCATTCCTCGGGCAACTGGCCGCTGAGGTCCTGCTCTATGCCGAAGTCGGCGCCGATGAATCCGCCCGCCAGGCACTCAGCCGCATGAGCGCTCTGGCGGCCCAACATCACGCGGTAGTAGCTCTTGGCGGGTTGGGTCATGCGGTGGGCTCCTGGGTGCGCGCCGGGCCGCTCCCAAGCGCACCCACCCCCTCGGGGGGCGGAACCGGCGCAGCTGGTTCCTGGGGGTCCAAGGGAATGCGGATGCGGCCGGTCAACAGGGCTTGGGCCATGGCTTGCTTGAGGGCGCGGGCTTTGGTGAGGCGGGATTCGAGCGCTGTGATGTCTGCGTCCATGTCAGTCAGAACTTGGGAGATCGCAGACTGCTCCTCTGGGTCGTCTGGCACAGGAATCTCTGTCCTGTTGATCAGGCCCGTGTTCAGGTTCATCTGCGAACCAGTTTGCCCATGCTTTGACCAATCGTCTTCGATGTTCAGCAAGGCGTAGTAGAGGAACTTCTTGTCTACATTCAGCGCATCAAAGACGACGAAGCCGTCGTGGATGCAGGTGTTCAGTTCAGTGATGATCGGGCGGCCGACGGTGGCGCAGATACTCATGATCAGGTTGCCCAAAGGGACGAATCTGCTCTTCCGTATCCCAGCCTCTGATAGGCGCTGAGTGGTTGCGCTCAAGTACATGCCGGACTGAGTGACGTCGGAAATGCGAACCCAGCCGACGCTGGATGAGTCGTCGAACCACACGGGATCATCAATTGGCCTGGGCGACGCACCGCGCTGGACATCGGCAAGCGCCTTGATGGGCCGATCCTTCCAGCATGCCGCGAACCCCGGCAACCTCCGCTTTCCGGTGAGCAGTTCCTGCATGGCGCCTTGCTTGATCTGGCGCTTCTTGGTCAGCAGTTGCTCCAGCGAGTCGATTAAGGCGTCTGCTTCGACGAGAACTGATCCGATGCGCCTTCGCTCTTCTGCGCTGCTTGGCCAGGGCACCAGCAGGGCGTCCATATCTCGATTCGTGATCTGGTTGATCGTCGCACCCATGCCCTGTTCGATCTGGCGCTTAAGTAAAGCTGTATCGAACACTTGGCGAAGGAATGGGCCATCGTTTGACCTGAGTACCGACATGAATGCGCCAAACGCGCTGCCGGCCGCCTCAGAGTCGATCAGGGCCGCCTTGCCAATCAGACTTCTACTTCCGTTTCGGACACAAACGAGCAGGTCGCCCTCGCGCGTGATAACGCGATCCGGCAGAGCCATCCGTACATATACACAGTCTGAGAATGCAAGGCGTCCATCTTGAATGTTTGACGAGCGCAGCACCAAGGTGCCACTGTCGGCCACATCTGCCGGTGAGTAGGTCAAACCTATTACGCAGGTGCTGACATTCCCGAGGCGCTGCGCACTCCAATCATCCGGTAGTAGCCCTATTTCGGTCATCTGGTGATCGACGGCCGCAAGGTACTTCGCACTTTGCTCCCTCACTTCCATGCGAACCCCATCTTCGCCAGATGCCCCGCCACCCGCTCCTCCAGGTCGTTCACCTGCTGCGCCAGCTCCGGCATCGTCCGCCCATAGCGTTCGGCCAGTTCCTTCACCCGCCCGGTCAGTGCCTGGCTCACGCGGTCCAGCTCGCCATGCACTGCGGCATCTAGCGCCGCCATCCATTTGTGGTCCACCACCAACGCCTTCACTTCATCGGGCGTCAGCGTGGGGTAGCGGGCCAGGGCCTTGGCGTCCAGCTCGGCGTCCAGTGTCTTGATGCGCTTCTTCAGGCTGCTGGCCTGCTCCGACAGGCCCAGCCAGCGCTTCAGCACGGCCAGTTCATCGGCTGCATCCGCATCCCGCCCAATCTCCTTGATGCGCGACTTCACTTCCTTGTCGTTGATCTTGTCGAAGCCGCCAAACACGGCATCGTCCCCGCTGTGCTCTTCTTCCAGCTCGGTCTGCGCGGCCTGGGTGCTTTCCAGCTCGGCGGCCAGCCGGTCCAGCTCGGCCTGCTCGGCGGCAAAGTGGTGCTGCACCAGTAGCGCCTTGGGCACCAGGTCGCAGGCCCAGCCTTTGTCCACCGTCTTGCCCAGTGAGCCGTCCTTGTTCTTCTTCGTCTCCAGCACGCGGTAGGGCGTGGCCTTCCAGCCGTCTTCGGCAATCAGGTAGGCGTCGTCCTGCAGGGTCTCGGCCCAGTAGTCCATCAGGTGCTGGTAGACGGCGTAGGGGTCGATCAGCTTCTCGGCGGTGGGCTGGTGCTCGTAGTGATCCAGCAAGCCTTCGGCGCCCTTGATCAGATCTTTCGGGTGGAAGCCGCCCTTGTCCAGCGACTTCAGGCGCTCCACCGCTGAGGCGCGCCATTGGTCGAAGTGCGCGTTCATCGCCGCCGTGAAGGCCTGGAACTCGGGGTGCTGGTGGATGGTGGGCTTGATGGCCGCCGGCGCCACAGCCAGGTCCAGGTAGCCTGGCCGCCGGGGCTTGAACAGGGCGGCACGCAGCTGCGGGCATACGGCCCAGTAGCGGCTGAGCGCCTGCACGTCGGCCTCGGGGATGCCGCCGTTCAGGTGGGCATCGATGTCCTGCTGATCTTCCGGCGTGCTGCTGTCGATGTAGCGCGGCAGGTTGAGGTTGAAGTCGTTCTTCTCGATCTCGTCCAGCCCCACCGTGCGGGCGTAGCGCGGGTCGCTGCTGTCCAGCGTGGTGAAGGTGTCGACGATGCGGTGGATGTCGCGCTCGCGCAGCCGGTTCTTGGGGCCATCCTTCATGTAGCCCTGGGCGGCATCGATCATGAAGATGCCCTTGCGGGCTGCTGCGCCGGCCTTGTCGATGACCAGGATGCAGGCCGGGATGCCGGTGCCGTAGAACAGGTTGGCCGGCAGACCGATGATGGCCTGGATGAGACCGCGCCGCACCAGGCTCTTGCGGATCTCGGCCTCGGCATTGCCACGGAACAGCACGCCGTGCGGCAGGATGCACGCGGCCCGGCCGGTGCTCTTGAGCGAGCGGATGATGTGCAGTAGGTAGGCATAGTCGCCCTGCTTGTCGGGCGGCGTGCCGAAGCCCTCGAAGCGGCCGTACGCGTCACCCACCAGGCCGTTGCTCCAGCGCTTGTCCGAGAACGGCGGATTGGCCACGACGTAGTCGAAGGTCTTGAGCTGGTCGCCGTCCAGAAACTTGGGGTCGGCCAGCGTGTTGCCCTGCTCGATCACCGCACCAGGGTTGTGGTGCAGGATCATGTTCATGCGGGCCAGGCCGCTGGTGACCTCTTCCTTCTCCTGGCCGTAGACGCTGACCGGCGTGGGCGCGGCCTCGGCCACCTTCAGCAGCAGCGAACCCGAGCCGCAGGTCGGGTCGTACACGGTGGTGTTGGGCGTCGTGTTGGCCTTGGCGATGCCCAGCACCTGGGCCATCACGCGGCTGACCTCGGCCGGCGTGTAGAACTGGCCCTTGCTCTTGCCACTCTCGGTGGCGAAGTGGCGCATCAGGTATTCGTAGGCATCGCCCAGGATGTCGTCGCCATCGGCGCGGTGCTTCGAGAAGTCCAGGTCTTTGGACTCGAAGATGCCGATCAGGTTGGTCAGCTTGTCGACCTTCTCCTTGCCCTGGCCCAGCAGGGCGTCGTCGTTAAAGTCAGCCTTGATACGCAGGTTATTGGCGTCTTCGAGCGGGCGGATGATCTTCTTGTTGATCTGGTCGCCGATGTCGCTCTTGCCCTTGAGCGCCACCATGTCGGCAAAGCTGGCGCCTTCCGGGACCTGGATGGCTGCGAAGGGCTGACCGGCGTACTTGTCGCTGATGTACTTGATGAACAGCAGGACCAGCACGTAGTCCTTGTACTGGCTGGCGTCCATGCCGCCGCGCAATTCGTCGCAGGAGGCCCAGAGCTTGGAATAGAGGTCGGATTTCTTGATGGGCATTGGGACAGACTGATTCAGGTCCGGATTTTTAGGTGGCTAGCCGCTGCCCGTTGAGCAGCCGGGAATGGCGCAACACAGGTGCACCCCGCTTGATACGGCGGCCGGAGCGAGACACTCTCGCCGAGCGCTGGGTTAATGCAGAACTGCGGGTGAAGCCGCCCGAGACCGGACGTCACCGACGTCACGTGGCGCGGCGCGGCGCGGCGCGGCGCGCGAGCGGGTTACCAGAGCCGCACGCCAACGCCGGTCGCTTCCGTTCACGCATGACGACATCTAAATCAAAGTGTTGGTCATACGGGCTCAGAAGAAGCAGCGCAGTATTGCGGGCCTCGTTGACAAGCCAGCCTTGGATGTCGAATATTTTGGACATCTTGCCATGCAATCGGTACCGTCTGGACATGCATGCATCCTATGAGCTGAGCCAGGCCGTTCGCACGCGCCGGACGGAGATCGGCTTGACGCAACAGGTGCTCGCTGACTTGGCTGGACTGTCGCGTTCCACGATCATTGAGATCGAAAAAGGCACGATCAAGGATCTGAGCCTGTCGCGGACCGCCACGCTCCTGGAAGTGCTTGGCCTTGGGCTTCACATCACGCCGGCTCACCCCAGGCTGGTACAGCAGGCTGTCAGTACTCTGCCGCTGGACTCGGCTGCGCGCACGGCCAGCGTGAGCTACTCAGCAGCGCTGCCGCCGAGCCTCCTTGGTGAGGCAGTGCGTACAGGGAACGTCCCGGTCGGCTATGCACCTCACGTTGGCACCTTGCTGGAAGAGGCCCCTCTGTCCATGCTTGCCAAAGCCATCGAGCAGGTACACGCGGAATCGGCTGTGCCGAGGGCGTGCCTCTGGGCCAACATGCGCCAGATGGCGATCGAATTGAAGGTCTTCCGGGAAATCTGGAATGCTGCCAGCAGATCGTCGTCGGACTGAACGGTGCGGCCTACACGCCATCCGATAGCACTCCAGGAATTGCCGGGACGGCACCGCCTGCCTGCTATCGAGTAGTTCGGCGCCGGCTCGATGTGACCTGCTCGCGCAAACGCTGCTCGCGCGTGATCGCTTCATCGAGCAATTTCAGGCGCGCATCCTCGACCTGCTTTCCTACCTTCAGCAGCGCAGCGAGGAGCTTCTTCTCTGTCGGCAACAAGTCCTCATCAACAACGACACGAACGCCTTCAGTCAGACGGTGAACGATCAGCTTCTCTGCGCTCCTGGGACGCGCCGCCGACGGTTGCTTGACCGCCCGCGAACCGGGCGTATTCGACGCGTAGGCCTCGGCAACCTCGGCGACCGTTGTCTGGTGCTTCTTCAGCAACTCGACGACGCGCTGGACCTGATGGAGATGAGAGACCGTGTACTTGGCCGCGCGCGTGTTGCCCATCGGCCGAGCGACGGCACCCTTTTGCATGAAGTAGGTGAGCTGCCTCGACGTGATTCCGGTTGCAGCCAGGAGCTGTGCCCGACTGTAGGTCCTGGGTTCCGTCGGCGAGTCGTGCAAGTGCGGCCGGAACAAGTGATCGAGCAGACCAACCTTCTTCATTTCGACATCACCTCGCCTCGTCAATATGTCTCATAGCCTAGCCATCGAGCGGCAACACAACAACTGGCAAGAGTGACGAGCAAGCAGACGCCACGCATGCCAGATCGCCCTTTTTGGCACGGCGAAGTGGCAGGTTGGCAAGGGATGAACGCGTACTTATTCTGGCCGCGTGAACATCCAGAACATCTTCCAAGTCCCCAAGCTCATACGTCTGGCCAGGCTGCGCGCAGGCCTCAGCCAGAAGGCGCTCGCTTTGAGCGTCGGTGTCGATCAGTCGTTCCTGTGTGCGCTGGAGAAGGGGCGAAGGCGAGTTCACGCGCGAGAGCTTCTCGACGCCATTGCCCGAACGTTGGGGTTGGCACCACGGGAGCGCGATGAACTGGTTTGGGCGTGGGGACACGACAGGGTCGTGATCGAAGCGCAGGTGGCTGGGCTTCCCGAGACGGCTCAACGCCTGGTCTCGGCCGGGCTGCTCGCTGCGCAGTACCTCGAACGCAGCGAACTGGTGGGGCTGGAGCGCACCATCAACTCGGCGTCACGCAGCAAACGTGAGCTGCAGGCCTTGGCTGACCAGAGCACGTCTGGCGAACAGGAGGCCCACATGAGCTAAGAAAAACGGCGAGCACCCATTGCTGAGCGGCTCGCCGGTGGAATTCCTGGGCAGCACCCAAGATCAGTCAACACAAGTATTCAAGCCCGGGTCTCCCCCGTCAAGGCCGGCCTTCGCCACCGGCCCTCGCTGCACTTCCATCCAGTCCAGCTTGTGTCCATTTTTGGACGCGTAGGAGACCTCATGCCTTCAATTCGCCAACGTTGGCCCAGCTCGCTGCCCACGGTCGAAGCCGTCGAGCAGCTCATCGCAGCCCTGAAATCCAGTCGGCAGGTGCGGCCTGTCGTGACGCCAAGCGGGCATCGCGCGCGCGGCAAGTTCCCTTCGAACAAGGGCAGAGACACGCGTTACGAGAGCCTGATCGAAAACGACGCCCTGCGGATCCTGGAAGTCGCCGCTTCCGTGCTGGGCATCCAAACCCATCCCTGGGTTCTCGCCCTCACCGCCCCCAGTGGCAAGGTTTTCCACTACACACCCGACGCCTTCATCACCCGTCACGGAGATGCGCTGCTGGCTGAGGTCAAGGGGGATTGGCTTCTGAAGCTCAAAGTCCCCGTCGACGCCATGCTCAGGGCGTTTGCGGCACTCGACGAACAAGGTGTGCCCATGGTGCTGCTGACGGAGTCCGACGTTCGCCCACCAGGCCTTCAGGAGGAGCTGAAAGACCTGCTCCGCCTGCGGCCCGTGAGCGGCAGAAATCGCTCTGGCCGTGACGCCAGCTGCTGGGACATCCTGGGCACATCCAGCCCGACGACGTCGTTGCTCAGGCGCTGGTGCGATGCCCAGCGGGAGTGCGACGCGCTACTTGAGCGTGTCATGCGCCGTGGCCCGGACGAGGCCGTCGAAGCTTTCGCGAAGTAGGACGTCCCCATGCTGACCCTACTGAAGAATCAAACGGTCTTCCTTGATGACGTTGAGCACCTCGTCATCAGCAGTTCGACCGAGACAGGAGCACTCCTAGAAAACAAGAAGACCGGTGAGCGCGCCAACGTCGATACGTACCGACTGGTCACCAAGTACCTGACCGGCGAATTTCTCACCGCCACTCAGCGTAGGGCCGCGCTGAAGTCGGGGGACGGCGTCTCGCGCCCCCCCGCGCGCATGGACAAGCTGTCAACGGCCGCCAAGAAGGAGACCCGTCGCCGGATCGACTACTTGGTGCGGCTGGACAACATGGGGGCATTCCAGGGCAGCCGAAAGGAGCTGCGCAAGGCGATCTCCTTTGTGGCAGCCGAGCGTGGAGACGGCTCCATCCCCCACGAGTCAACGATCTATCGATGGAAGCGCAAGTACCTCAGGGCGCAGAAGGATGTACGCGCATTGTTTGCACGCTTCGATGAACGAGGTGGCAAAGGCGGCACTCGACTGAACCCTGAGGTTGAGGCATTGATCGACGACGCCGTCGAGGCCATCGCCATGAAACAGCGCCGGTTCTCGGCGCAGGACGTCCTCGACCACGTGACGTTGGCCGTCCAGGCAGCGAACAAGACGCGCCCCATGGATCAGCAGCTCTGCGCCCCTTCCAAACGCACCATGCAGCGGCGGATGCTCCTGTTGTCCGAGTTCGATCTGACCGTGGCTTCGAGCAGCCTGCGCGCGGCTGAGCGGCGGTTCCCGATGATTGGCCGGTCACGTGCGGTCAGCCGGATCCTGGAAATGGTGGAGATTGATCACACACCGCTGGACATCATCGTCGCGGACGAAACCGGAGCAGCAGTCAACCGCCCAACGGCGACTGTTGTCCTGGACAGAGCCTCCCGGTGTGTGATCGGCCTTCACCTCAGTTCGGCGGGTCACGGGGTGCCTGCGGTGTTCGATGCGCTGCGCCATGCTCTCTTGCCAAAGGTCTACCTGACCCAGCGCTACAAGGATCTGCAGCTGGACTGGCCGTGCTTTGGTTGGATGGAGCGCGTACTGATGGACAACGGCCGCGAGTTCCACGCCGACGCCGTCGCGGACGCACTTCTAAACCTTGGCATCACCTGTGAGTTCGCCGGCTCGCGTGACCCGAATGACAAACCGTTCGTCGAACGCTTCCTCCGGACGCTGAACTACGGCTTCATCCACAAGCTGCCGGGGACCACGCTCGACAAGGTTCACAAGCGGGTGGGCTTCAAGGCGGAGGACGATGCTGTCCTAACCTTGGGGGAACTAGATCGCCTGGTTCACGTCTGGATCTGCAACGTCTACCACCTGCGCCCTCATCGCGGGCTGGATGGCCGGGCCCCGCTGACGGTCTGGCATGAGTCGGCCAAGGCCTACCCTCCTCAGCTAAAGATGAATGCGGCCGACGTGGACATTGAGTTCAGCGAGATCGCCGAGTCGCGTCTGCAGAAGTACGGCATTGACCTCAACACGTTCGTTTACAGCTCCCCGCGTCTTCTGACCATGGGGCGCCTGCTCCCTGCAGGGTCAAAGGTGAACGTGAAGTGGCCGCGTAACGATGTCGGCTACGTGTGGATCTGGGACATCACCGCCCAGGAGTACTTCAAGGTGAAGAACAAAGAGCCGGAGTACTCGGGCTTGACTCTCGATCAGGCCAAAGCCGCTCGCGCAGCCAAGTCCGCCGGCGATCCGAGCTATGCGCAGACGAGGACCGAGGCCAGCGCCATCATTCGCGAACAGATCTCGCAGGCTGCGGAGTCCCGCAAGCTCGCCGTGCGCCGCAAGGGGTGCAGGCTGGCCAACCAGACCAGCAAGTCCGAACGCGAAACCCCTGAGCTTGCCGAGTCGGAGATCGAAGACTGCGCCGACCTCGCAGTCGACACCCAACACCGGAATGTGGTGTCCAGCGATCTGGACGTCTTTGAGGTCGACCTTCCTACCGACGCACGGGAGGCTTGACATGACAAACATCCAAACGGCAAGCACGGTGAAGCGCCGCCTGCGCAAGTTCTTCGGCCGGTTTCCGCAGGTCAAGCGCGCACAGGAGCGGATGGAGGAGCTTTATGCGTACCAGTGCGACGGTGAAGAGCCTGAGGGCCTGGTGATCATTGGGCATACCGGTACCGGCAAGACAACACTCCTTGAGAACTTCGTTCAGTCGAAGCCCCGGGTGGAACACCTCGAGTTCACTGAGGTGCCGGTTCTCTATGCTGAAGTCCCGGCCAGATGCTCGGTCAAGCTGCTCGCTGCCATCTTGCTAAGGGCGCTGGGCTCACCATTCTGGAACCGAGGCGACGAAGCCGAGCGCACGGATCAACTCGGCACCTTGCTCAAGGCGTGCCGAGTGCGGTTGATCATCCTCGATGAGGTCAATCACCTTGCGGACCGTGGCGCGGAAAAATCGCACTACTTCGTCGGCGACTGGATCAAGCAGCTGATGCGGTCGTCGCGCGTTCCCATCGTCCTGGCCGGTACGCCGGCGGCCTCGATCCTCTGGGATACGAACGAACAGCTCGCAGACCGGTTTCGCGAGCAGATCGTCCTTCAACCTCTGTCCATGGAAGCGAGTCGGGTGCGCGAGCTGCGCAGCGTGCTCAAGACGTTCTTGGGTCTGATGGAAGGCATCCCCTGCATCGACATCACGCAGGAGGCGCATGCACGGTCGATGGCGTTCGCGACGGCTGGACGTCTTCGCGATATCCGGCGGCTCTTGGTCCGTGCTGTGGAGATTGCCGCGCAACAACCTCGCGTTGCCATCACGCGATCGACGCTGGCCAAGGCCTTCCTCGAAGTGATCTATCGGGATGCCGATGCCAAGAGGAATCCCTTCAACCCCAAGTTCGATGGCTTGCCTCTGACGAAATCCGGCGAGCCGTTTGCTGTACGGGGAGGCCTCCGCAAATGACCACCACCACCAGCACTGGACTGTTGCCTGTGCGGATTCCGATGCGTCCGGACGAATGGACGGAGACCTACCTGGTCGCCCTGGCGCGAGCGCAAGGTTTGCGGAGGCCGCGGGCAAACGATGTCGAGCGGCTGAGGACCGTCCTCCTCAGGCAACAGTCCTCGGCCGTCGCCCGCCCGCCCTTGGATGCCGCTTCATCGCTGGACACGCCGGCGGAGGCGCCGTATGGCGAGGAGGCGCTTCCGTCATGGACCGTCATCGCACGAAGCGCACCTTTGCGCTACTGCCCGTCTTGCCTCATCGAGTCGCGGTACTTCAGAAGCAGGTGGCGCCTTGCCGGCTTTCACGCCTGCACGGTTCATGGCTGTCGTCTGAAATCAGATCTTTTCGAGGAGGCCATCACGACCTACATGGCACGCCGAAACAGGACGAGCGTGGTGGACGCCGATGCCGCAAGGCTTCTGGGCGGCGCCGTTTGCTGCTCAGCGGATGAGCTGCGGGCTATCAAGATGGTCTGGGCGCCGCTAGAAACGGCAGCGCAGACAGCCTCCACCCCTGAGGAACGCCATCGTGCCGCCACGCTTGCCGGCTGGTCCGCCCTTCTTTGGAGCGCCCTTGACGTCGTCGCCTTCGCTCACTACCAGCAAATCCTTCACCAGCCAACAAACGGCGAGCTGGCCAGGGTTAGCCGCTTCGTCAAGGACTTCGAGGTTGCGGCACAGCCTTCAATGGAAGGCCTGTTGTCGTTGTTCTCAAGCTTCACCGAGAACGCTCACTTCCGTGCAGCCAAAAGACTCATCGACGCGCTGGAAGCGCGGGATGTCAGGGAAGGTACTGCGCTCATGGCGGTGCCGTTGAGGCACCTTGGCGAACGCCTGGCAGCCCTCGCGCCCGAAGCCCTGATACCAAGGCCGGTCGGCGGAACGGCATTGCAGGGGGTCCGGGATCACAGCATCTGCAAGGCGGCATTCATCGATCAACTGGCTGCGCATGGCCCCCGCTACCAGGCCGTCAATCGGCGGTTTCAGCGCGGCCAAATCCCGACGACGAAGTTGCCCTGCGGGAGCAGGGAGTTCACGCTCATCGAGAAGTCACATGCGCAGCGAGCACGACGGCTGATGCTGTCGTTGATCCATGCGAATGAATTCATGGTGCAGCACGACATCGACACGACCACGTACGAGGCGATCAGGCATGCGGCACTGCTCAAGACAGGCATCTTGCGCGCGTACCTCTACCGCCAAGAGATCACTGCGCTCGTCACCCGGCTTGAGCTGATGTGCAGTCCGGCGACTGATATACAGAGTCCTCGGTGGCAAGTCTTCTGTGCAGCCACGATCGGCGCGGTCGGCGGACGCCCCATGTTCTCCGACTTCATTCAAGCTGCCCTACAGGGGCGATTCCAGATGTTCCGCGACTTGTCCAAGCAAGGCCTCAGCGCGTTCTCGATCAGCGCCGACGCCCTCAGTTGGGCGGTTGAACGACGTCGTGCCATCCACTGCGCACGTGCAGTGCAACCCACGCAAGGCCAGGGAAGGCTGTTCTGCACGCATGAATCGGAGGTCATTGCGTGACGGCCATCAAGGACGTTTTAGGCGCTCCGCGAGTCCCAGCTGTCAGTCGGGCCATGCTGGGCCGACTGCTTGTGCGCCCGCTTCGAGGCTCGCAGGAGTCGGCCGCGGGGCATTGGCTTCGCGTTGCTCATTCCAACGGACTCGCAGACCCGACATGCCTGTTGGAAGCAGGCCATCGCAGGGCCATGTCGATCGTTCGCATCTGCCCTGCGTGCCTTTCGCGTCCCACTGGGTTTTGGTCCGAGGATTGGCTGGACCGGTCCAAGCCGTTTTGCCGCGTTCACGGACGATGGCTCGTGGATCGATGCCGCAGATGCGATCGCCTGCTGAGATGGAGGACGGCCCGATTCCAGGCATGCAGTTGCGGGCAGGATCTGCGAGCGCTGATCGCACCGGCCCTGCCTGTTCGAACAGCGCAGGTTCTTCAAGCAGGTTCTGCATCGTTTGCAGTGCTGCTGTGGTTGGGCGCGTTGTCCCGACATGGTTTGACCATGAAGCCGCTTAAGAAGGCTGCTCGGGTAAGCATGTCCGAGGTGATGGCGTTGGCCGATGCCGGTGCGCAGGTCGTCTCCGGCTGGCCACACACGTTCTATGACGTATTGGACCAATGCCGCCAGGATGCCACTGCTCCCGGTGGCTTTAGTTCGATGAATGAGGCACTTCCGGGACTGAGCAGCCGACTCTGCAAGCTCGGCGATGGCCCATGGAAAGAGCGAATTGCCCTATCACTTGGCGACTACGTCGCCGCCAGTCATCGATCCGGGGCGCCGATCGTGGGAAGGAACTTGGTCGGTGATCGACCTCCGACCGTTGCGCAGATAGCGCGTGGACTTGGGATACGTACGGAATCCCTCATCGCAGCTCTGGACCGACTGCCTACAGCCGCTGGGGCGAGACGCACGACAGCGCATGGCCGCAGCCGAAGGCTGATCCCGTCGGATGCAATCCCGCGCGTTCAGCAGCTGCTATCGGGTGAGATCTCCGTCAAGGCGGCCGCGCGGCTTCTTGGCTTGAGCGCATCACGGATACGTCAACTGGTGGCCGCCGGCCGGCTGAAGATTTGCAAGCGTTGCCTGAGCCGTATCGAAGTTGCCGGCCTCTTGCAGTCGCTGCTGACCTCTGGTCGGCTAGTCCCTCCCGGACCTGATGTCGTTTCGCTGAGCCACGCCCTTCGCCATTGCGTGCCCGTCCGTTTGACCGCGCGGTTCTTCGAGGCAATTCTGGGGCGCGATCTGGTCATTTTTGTCCCTGAGGGAGAGGTGCGATTGGCGGGTTGCCT
>JACCDX011694075.1_pt1 | contig 16751 bp, 15 predicted proteins | sample 7449681 | NCBI WGS metagenome assembly JACCDX01 (sample SAMN15323450, study PRJNA562643) | freshwater metagenome | isolation source: river surface water | place: USA:Blue River Watershed | collected 2017-08-18 | reverse complement strand
GATGCGATTCCAATTTGTGGCTTATCAAAATCTTCATCTTTCATACCAACTGCTCGTAGCATGCCTCGAGCAGGTGCTCTCTCGAGTCCATCTGTCACCAAATATGAACGAGGCTTCATTGGATTCTTGCTCATGCGTTCTGTCCCAAATGTTTAAGAAGTAGTTCCCTAACCTTAGCGGCATCAGCCTGACCTTTTGTTTCTTTCATAACAGCACCAATAAGTGCGCCGGCGGCCGGAACATGTCCATTACGAACTTTTTCGGCAACATCAGGTTGCGCAGCAATGGCATTTTCAATTGCAGCCATTAGAGCTGAATCATCTGAAACAACTTTGATACCTTTTATAGCGATAATTTCTTTTGGTCTTCCTTCGCCATTAATGACAGATTCAATAACTTGGCGAGCTAATTTGTCAGTGAGCTCGCCGCGATTAATTAGATCAACTACTTCTGCTACATCAGATGCAGTTATCGGCAATTCAGCAGCAGGAATCTCACGTTCATTTGCAATTCTGGCAATCTCGCCGAGCCACCAACTGCGCGCCCTTGTTGGATCGGCACCAAGATTCACGGTAGCCTCAACTAAATCCAAAACATCGGCATTAATCATTGCTGCCATTTCTTTATCTGGAACTTGCCATGAATCTTGCAAACGTTTTCTTCGAGCTGACGGCTTTTCTGGAAGTGATTTACGAATTCCCTCTATGAATTCCGGAGCAGGAGCTACTGGAACTAAATCTGGTTCTGGGAAGTAACGGTAATCCTCGGCTTGTTCTTTTGAGCGACCGGGGGTGGTTTCACCCGTGTCCTCATGGAAATGTCTTGTCTCTTGGATTACCCGATTACCCGAGTTTAAAACTTCTGCATGTCGAATCATCTCGCTACGAACAGCACGTTCGACGCTTCGCAATGAATTTACATTCTTGGTTTCACTACGGATGCCGAACTTAGGTTCCCCAATTGGCTTGAGAGAAACATTTGCATCGCATCGCAGAGAGCCCTGCTCCATCTTTACATCGCTAACTCCAAGGGAGCGCAAAATATCTCTTAGCTCCGCAACATAAGCGCGAGCTACCTGCGGTGCGTATTTTCCTGTACCTGTAATTGGTTTTGTAACAATTTCGACAAGTGGAATACCAGCTCTGTTGTAATCAAGTAGTGAGTAATCCGCACCATGAATTCGTCCAGTAGCTCCACCCATATGTAGAGATTTGCCAGTGTCTTCTTCCATGTGAACTCGCTCGATTTCAATTCTAAAATCCTTAAGTCCATCTTCTGTTTCAACTTTGATATCTAGAAATCCATTGAAACAGATCGGTTCGTCATATTGTGATGTTTGAAAATTTTTCGGCATATCTGGATAGAAGTAATTTTTTCGAGCAAATCGCGAATATGGCGCAATTGAACAGTTAAGAGCTAAGCCGATTGCAATCGTATATTCAATAGCTTTCCCGTTTACTACCGGTAATGAGCCGGGAAGGCCAAGACATACGGGGCAAGTTTGGGTATTTGGCGCCGCACCAAACACGGTGTTGCAACCACAGAACATCTTTGATTTTGTTCCAAGTTCAACATGTACTTCAAGACCTAGAACAGGTTCGTACTTATTCAGTACTTCGTCAAATGTAATTGTCACTTTCCACCAACTAATTGCGGAGCTTTTGCCAATATAGGACCGCCCCACTTATTAACTAGAGCGCTCTCTAACGCCGCGCCTACTCGATAAAGTCGATCATCCTTCATTGCTCCTGCCATTATTTGAAAGCCGGCTGGCAACCCATCTTCATCAGCAAGTCCGGATGGAAGTGACATTCCACAGATTCCAGCAAGATTCGTTGGAATTGTTGCTATGTCATTTAAATACATGGCTATCGGATCATTTGCCTTTTCCCCAATTTTAAATGCAGTCGTTGGCGCAGTTGGTGAAACTAATACATCTGCTTTCTCGAACGCGGTAGCAAAATCACGAGAGATTAAAGTACGGACTTTTTGAGCACTTCCATAGTAAGCATCGTAGTAACCACTTGAGAGTGCATATGTGCCAAGAATTATTCGACGTTTTACTTCCTTACCAAAACCGGCTTCGCGAGTTGCGTTCATGACTTCTTCCGCAGAACCACCACCAACTCTCATTCCGTACCTCATGGCATCAAATCGAGCTAAGTTAGAAGAGCATTCGCTTGGAGCAATTAAGTAATAAGCTGCAAGTGCGTAATCGAAATACTTGCAAGAAACTTCAACTATTTCAGCGCCAAGTTTTGCAAGTTCTTCTAAGGATTCATTAAAGCGCTTAAGGACTCCGGGTTGATATCCATCGCCTTGTAATTCTTTTATTACACCAATTTTCATGCCTTTAACATCTGGATTCTTTGCAGCTTCAACAATTGGCGGCAAAGGTTGATTTATGGAAGTTGAATCCAGCGGATCGTGGCCACCAATTACTTCATGGAGATAAGCCGCATCCAGAACTGTTCGGGCGCAAGGTCCTGCTTGATCCAATGAAGAAGAAAATGCCACTAGTCCGTAACGAGAGACCCCACCATAAGTTGGTTTAACTCCGACTGTTCCTGTCACTGCTGCCTGTTGTCTAATTGATCCACCGGTATCTGTTCCAATTGCAAGTGGTGCTTGGAATGCCGCAAGCGATGCAGAAGAGCCGCCTCCAGAACCACCAGGAATTCTTGTTAGATCCCATGGATTATGTGTTGGGAAGAAAGCAGAATTTTCTGTAGAAGACCCCATCGCAAATTCGTCACAATTTGTTTTACCAAGAATTACTACGTCGGATGCCTTCAATCTAGAGACTACTGTCGAGTCATATGGAGGGCGCCAACCTTCCAAAATCTTTGAACCACAAGTGGTTGGAATTCCTTTTTGTGTCATAACATCTTTTAAGGCGAGAGGTACTCCTGCTAGCGGCGATAGCTTCTCGCCACTCTTTCGCTTCTTATCTACATGTGTTGCTTGTTCCAGTGCACCCTCGCGGTCTACATATAGAAAAGCTTTTACTTGATCATCTACCTCTTTGATGCGATCAAGATGAAGGTTCGTTAATTCAACTGAGGTTATTTCACCCGAATTTAATAATTGCGCCATTTCTGTTGCGCTTTTATTGATAATCATTCTTCGCCTAAAATCTTAGGAACTTTGAAGCGCTGTTCTTCTTTCTCAGGCGCGCCAGAGAGAGCTTCATCTGGTGTAAGGCTTGGTCTATTTACATCTTCACGAAAGACATTTGTGATTGAAAGCGGATGTGACGTTGGCGGAACATCAGCGCCAGCAACTTCTTGAACTCTGGCAACCGCGTCCAGAATTACGGAGAGCTCTCCTGATAATTGTTCGAGCTCAGAATCTGTCATTTCAATACGAGCCAACTTCGCAAGATTTGCAACATCTTGAAGGGAAATCTTGGACATAGAGGTAACTTTACCTTGAGTGCTCATCGCTTCCCTTCCGCTCTTCTTCGACTACGGGCGAAGTAGGGTTTGGTACTCGGTTCTCCCATTGCTGGGCAAGTTCCTCATCATCAAGTTGATCAATTGCTTCATCATCAGATTTTTCCCAGCCTCGTGGAATTCTTAAATCATCACCCCGTGGTCCAGCTAGTAACTCGGCGCCTGCTTCAATTGTTGGCTCCCAATCAAAGACAACTGCATCTTCCCCGCTGCCGATTCGAACTTCATCGCCCGCCTTTGCACCCAACTTAAAGAGTTCTTTTTCGACACCGAGACTTGCAAGTCGATCAGCTAAATAGCCAATTGCCTCGGCATTTCCAAAATTCGTTTGATGCACCCAACGCTCTGGTTTAGTACCAGTAACAGTAAACGAACCATCATCGTTGGTAGTCACTTTGAAACCGCGATCATCTACCGGCGTAGGACGCAAGACGATTCGAGTCTTCTCATCACTTACTTGCTTGCTTCGATATTCTTTAACAATTCTTGCCATCGCAAATAAGAGTTCAGTTAATCCAAGTCGTGCCGCTGCTGAAATTTGAAATACTTCATAACCACGTTCTCTTAGAATTGGTTCGACCATATCTGCTATCGCTTTTCCGTCCGGTAAATCTATTTTATTGAGCGCAATAATTCTTGGTCGATCGCTTAGATCTGCTGAGTACTGCTTTAATTCATTTTCGATAATCTCAAAATCTTTAATTGGATCTCGTTCTGTTTCGAGAGCGCCGCAGTCGAGCACATGAACTAACGCAGCGCATCGTTCTACGTGTCTCAAAAACTCTAATCCAAGTCCTTTTCCTTCAGAAGCTCCTGGAATTAAACCTGGCACATCTGCAACTGTGAATCGTGCTTCTCCAGCCTGAACAACTCCAAGATTTGGAACTAAAGTCGTAAATGGATAATCAGCAATTTTTGGACGCGCCGCGGATATTGATGCGATAAGGGAAGATTTTCCAGCGCTCGGAAAACCGATTAATCCGATATCTGCAACGGATTTAAGTTCGAGAATTAATGTTCGCTTCTCGCCAGGTTCACCTAGTAATGCAAAACCAGGCGCGCGTCTTTTAGATGACGAAAGCGCAGCGTTGCCTAGTCCACCTTGACCACCTTGAGCTGCGACGAATCTCGTGCCATTTCCAACCAGATCTGCAAGCACTTTTCCATCTCGAGATAAAACAACAGTTCCATTTGGAACTCCAAGAATTAAATCTTCACCATCTGGACCATTTTTAAGTGATCCGTAACCTTGACGACCAGAAGTTGCAGACTTGTGAGGCGAATGATGAAAATCAAGAAGCGTTGTTACATCGGGATCGACAACGAGAACGACATCTCCACCTCGTCCGCCACTGCCCCCATCTGGACCACCTAGTGGAACAAATTTCTCGCGATGCACAGATACACAACCGTCTCCACCTTTACCGGCGCTGACGTGGAGCGTTACGCGATCTACAAAAGTAGCCATAACCCTCCAAATAGAAAATCGGGCCCGTTAATACGGACCCGACTAATTTAAGTCCGTTAGTTAAGAGACTGGAACAATATTTACTACGCGGCGGCCACGAGCGCTGCCAAATTCAACGGCGCCGGCAGCTAGTGCAAAGAGAGTGTCATCTTTACCAATTCCCACGTTCTTTCCAGGGTGGAACTTTGTTCCGCGTTGGCGAACCAATATCTCTCCGCTATTTACAACTTGGCCACCAAAACGCTTGATGCCAAGGTATTGCGGATTGGAATCGCGACCATTTCGAGTCGAGGAGACGCCTTTTTTGGATGCCATTTATTTGCTCCTTACTTCACACCGTTAATAGCGGTGATTTTTACTCGAGTGTTCTTCGAACGGAAACCTTGACGACGGCGATATCCAGTTTTTGCCTTGTAACGAAGAATATGAATCTTTGGGCCTTTAACTTCGGCAACAATTTCGCCAGTAACTTTTACACCTGATAAAACTTTTGGATCAGAGGTTACGGAATCACCATCAACAACTAGGACGGCAGGAAAAGAAACTGTTGAGCCCGGCGCAGCCTCAATGCGATCGACAAAGACAGTATCGCCAACAGCAACCTTCTCTTGGCGGCCGCCGGCTTTAACAATCGCGTACACGAGATTCCTTCCGATAAATTCTTACTTGAAGCAAGGGGGCTAGGTTAGAGATTGAGGCGCCTCGGGGTCAAACCGAGTCCCCATCGGGGGTCAAAACTCCGGTACTGGCTGCCCGTCTACGCCGGCGACCAAAGCGAGATTTTTTCTCATCTTCAGATGCTTCTTCAGTGAGATCGCCGGGTGAAACTGACTCCGGCTCGGACTCAGAATTTTCAACTTCTCCAGTTGGAATAATTTCGCGATCTAATTTCTTTTTATCAACCGGTTCCATATGGACATGAATTCCACGGCCACCACAACTTTCACAAGTTGTTGAGAACGCTTCTATCAAGCCTTGACCCACTCGCTTTCGAGTCATTTGTACAAGACCCAATGAGGTTACTTCGGCAACTTGATGCTTTGTTCGATCTCTGCCAAGGCACTCAACTAATCTGCGGAGAACTTGCTCACGATTTGATTCAAGAACCATGTCAATGAAATCAATAACAATAATTCCACCTAAATCGCGAAGGCGTAGCTGACGTGCAATTTCTTCAGCTGCTTCTAGGTTGTTCTTAGTAACGGTCTCTTCGAGATTTCCACCTTTACCGATGAACTTTCCAGTATTAACGTCAATTACAACCATCGCCTCGGTTCTATCAATAACAAGAGATCCACCGGAAGGCAGGAAGACTTTTCGGTCTAGTGCTTTTGCGAGCTGTTCATCGACACGATTTTCGGTAAAGAGATCTTTAGTTCCGGTCCACTTTTCAACTTTTTGCATTAGCTCAGGCGCAATATGGCCAAGATAATTGTGAATATCGTCCCAAGCGTCAGTTCCTTGAACTGTTAACTTTCTAAAGTCTTCATTGAAGATATCTCGAATAACTCTAATTGCTAGATCTGGTTCGCCATAGAGAAGCGATGGCGCTTTTGTTGAGCTATTTTCAGATTTCTTCTTTATATCTTCCCATTGCGCTTTAAGTCGCGTTACATCTCGAGTTAGTTCCTCGTCTGATGCGCCTTCTGCGGCAGTTCGGACAATGACACCTTCGTCTTCAGTTATCAAGTTCTTCAAGATATCTTTTAAGCGATTACGTTCGCTCTCTGGAAGTCGTCTTGAAATTCCACTCATTCCACCGCCAGGTACATAAACTAGATAACGACCCGGTAAAGAAATCTGGCTCGTTAAGCGAGCACCCTTCTGCCCAATCGGATCTTTAGTAACTTGTACAAGAACTGATTGACCAGTTTTTAAGACTCGTTCAATTTTTCTTTCCTTGTTATCAGCAAGGCCAGTTTCATCCCAATTGACTTCACCAGCGTAGAGAACCGCATTTCTTCCCTTGCCGATATCTACGAATGCCGCTTCCATCGATGGAAGGACATTTTGAACTTTTCCAAGATAAACGTTGCCAACATAAGAGATATTGCTGCTCTTATTTACGTAGTGCTCTACCAAAATATTGTCTTCTAAAATCGCGATCTGAGTACGGTCACCTTGCTGACGGACCAACATTTCACGGTCTACAGATTCACGTCGAGCTAAGAATTCAGCATCCGTAAGGATTGTTCCACGACGTCTATTCTCTTTGTAATCACGATTAAATTCTCGATGCTCGTTAAATCGAGATCGATCTCGACCTCGATCTCGATCCCTAAAACGATCACGTCGATCACGACGCTCAAAACTCTTACGGTCTCTGCCACGATCGTTGTTTCGTTCAGATACCGGTCTGGCATCGCGAACTTTTACAACCGTGACAACGCCATCTTCAACGCTCTCGCCCGGAGTAACATCTTCGGCACCGGAACGACGACGACGTCTACGTTTCTTAAATACTGGTTCTCCCGCAGGTTGAATATCATTCTTGCTTTCTGATTTCTTGCTATCTATCTTCTCTTTATCTGCTTCTAACTTCTCATCGCGATCACTGCGCCGGCGATCTTTTCCTCCACGGCGACGACGGCGACGACGATTCTCGTTCTCCTGCGTTTCACTATCGCTCTTTTTACGTTCGCCTCTTGGCGAAACTGGTGCAGCCTGGAAAATCGGTGTTGGAATTGCAGCTTTACTTTTTTTCTCAGCTTTTTTTTCTGTTGACTTCTCAGCAACATCAGTTGATTTTTTAACAGCGCGCTTACGCGTCTTTTTTGGCTCTTCGGCCATAACTAAATCCTTTATCTGCGCCCCGAAGGACGTCTAAAACTCGGTTGCGCCTTTTTTTAGTTCTGCCGACCGCACCTAAAGAGCGGTCTGGCAACCATGAGGCGATTGCGTCGCCAAGTATGGCACATTCGATCTATGGAGTCCTAATTGCGCATAATGATGCGTGAAAATTAGAGAAAATCACCCTATCTGGTGCGTTGATAAACATTTTGCAGTAATCCAATACCAATCATATTTGCAAACATACTTGACCCACCGTATGAGAGAAATGGTAACGGCACCCCAGTCATAGGCATTAATCCCATGGTCATTCCAATATTTTGAAATATTTGAAATGAAAACCAAGCAATTACTCCCATAGTTACTAATTTTCCGAATTGGTCATTGGTTCGCTTTGCAATTGAAAAGGCGCGCATCAATATTACAAAGTACAAAGTCAAAATAAAGGCTGATCCGATGAAACCCAATTCCTCTCCGGAAACAGTAAAAATAAAGTCAGTTTGTTGTTCAGGAACAAAGCGACCATTGGTTTGTGGGCCATTGAAAAGTCCAGTTCCAAAAAGCCCGCCGGAGCCAATAGTTATTCTCGATTGACGTAATTGATAACCGGAGGCTTGTGGGTCCGCAAATGGATCAACAAAAGCTCTCAATCGATTTAATTGATATTCACTTACCTCACCGCTAGCCACCGCAAGGTAAGCGCCAGTAATGCCGGTAACCAATAAACCAATTACCCATCGGATTCGCGCTCCGGAAATCGCAATCATCGAAATAACTGCCGCAGATATGATCATGACAGTTCCTAAATCTGGTTGCAAAACAATTAATAGCATTGGAATTGCTGCAACAATCAAGGCGTAGAGAACTTGACGATCGGTTGGATCTTTTGAACCGGCTTCGCGTTCTGCAAGGATTAGCGCCATACCGACAATGATCGTCAGTTTGGCAATCTCTGCCGGTTGAATTTGGAATCCGCCAGGAAAAACAATCCAGGAACGCGCTCCGTTAACAACGCTTCCTACTCCGGGAACTAAGACGAGCAGCAGCCCAAGTACGCCGATCCCCCACAAGATTGGGGTGTAAGCACGTAGTAAACGATAATCAACCAAAGTTGTTCCGTATGCCAAGGCAAAGCCAATTACAACATTTATGAGCTGACGTTTTAAGTAATACTCAGGATCTTGATTGTTTACAGCAAACCAATCTCGAGTCGCCGCATACACCAGAACTATGCCAAACAAAGTTAAAAGTAACACTGACAGATTTATTAGCGGGTCAGTACCTGTCAAAAATCTTCTTTTAGAAGTACGTACAGGTGACTGAAACATTACGAAACCTTATTCTTAATTGCTGGAATCTCGGTGGATGCACCGTTAGGAAATATCGCTTGCTTACCGGATTCGCCAAAGATTGAGTCATAAATTCTTCTAACACCCACACCGCTGGTGCTCGCTCCGAATCCACCTTGGCTTACCATCATGACTACAACATATTGTGGATTTTTACTCGGCGCATATGATGCAAACCAAGAAGTGTCATCTTTCGCAGAGCCATCAAGATTTCTACCAAAAACCTGACCAGTGCCAGTCTTTCCACTTACTTCTGCTCGCAATCCAGCAAATGCTCCTCGCGCTGTTCCAGATGTAACAACTGCACGAAGCGACGTTCGCAATAGATTAAGTGTCGATTTCTTGATTGGCAAAGTTCCGGTTACGGTCTTCTCAAATTTCTCAAGAACTTTTCCAGTTGGCGTGACAATTGCACGTCGTAATTGTGGCTTAACGAGTTCTCCACCATTAGCAATGGCTGCATACATCACAGCCATCTGGATTGGTGTCATAAGAACATCGCCTTGTCCGATCGAGAAATTAACCATATCTCCAGCTCTGACTTTATCGCCATCGATACAGTTTTCTACCGCCAGGGCAATCAAATATTCAGTAAGTTGAGATTTCTTGGCATGTTCTTTGTAATTACAATAGAAATCTTTATTCCCTGCGTACCAATCTTTTCGCCATTGTCGATCAGGTAATCGACCAGATACTTCTGATGGAAGATCGACTCCCGTTTTCTTTCCAACTCCAAAACCTTTTGCAATCTTGAAGAAATTATTATTGGGATCGCTCTTTGGTTTAAGACTTCCATCACGAACCCATTCATCATAAGCAATTTGATACCAGATAGAGTCACATGAAATTGCCATTGCGGTAGTCATTGAGATTCGACCAGCCGGTTTACTATCAAAGTTTCGAAAGATTCGATTTCCAATTTCAACTTGCGCTGGGCAGTCATAGGTACTTTTTAAGTTGTAATTGGCAGCAGCGGCAGCTGAAAGGGAAACTACTTTGAAGGTTGAAGCCGGCGCAAAACTTCCCTGAATCGCGCGCGATAAAGCGGGAACTGCACTTTGTTGACTGTAAAGCTCTTTTGCTTGTTTGACAGTGATTCCGTTCTCCCAAATATTTAAGTCGTAGTCTGGGTATGAAGCCATGGCCAGTACCCGACCATCTAAATCCATGACAATTGCGGCGCCCGAATCTCCACGATAGCCGCTACCACGGGCGCGCTGAACTGCATTCCGTAACGCTTCTTCAGTCGCACTCTGCAACTTCGCATTTATATTCAAAACTAAATGATTTCCTGGAACTGGTTCAATATTTCGAGATTCACTCGTTACTGATTCTTTGTAATTAACTATGACTGTTCGTATACCGGGAGTGCCCCGAAGAAAATCGTCATATTGAACTTCAATTCCAGCTTTTCCAATCAATTCATTGCGATAATAACGCTTGCCTTTTTCATTATTTAGATCTGCCTCGGTAACTGGACCGATATATCCAAGAACATGTGTTGCGCGCTCTCCCGATTTTGCAGGGTAATACCTAATTGAAACTGGTTCGGCCCCAATTCCTGGGTATAAATCAGATCTCTCCAAAATTCGGAGCACCTGACTTTCAGTAGCTTCTTTAGTGATTGGAATTGGTTGATATCTGTTTCCAGTCCAGCAGCCATTTCGCTCAGATTTCTGTAATTCTCCACAAAGCCTAGTTCTGGCATATACATCAGCTGGATTGAGATTTAAAACCTCCGAAACACGAAAGAGAATATTTCTACCTTTATCAGGTTGTTGATCCAATATTGAGCGGTCCGCAGAAACCATTAATCCAGCCTTATTTGTAGCCAGAGGTTCACCAGACATATCAACAATTAATCCTCGTAAAGCCGGTGTAACAATATCTCTGCTTTGAATATCTAAGGCTGCTTCTTGATAGCGAGGACCATCTGCTATTTGTAGATAAAAAAGTCTACCGAATAGCGCCATCATCAAGGAAACTACAAAGATTTGAGCTACAACAATCGCAATTGAAGTTCTATCTCGCATCTAACGTTCCCTGGCTGTCAGTGAAATCTTATGAATTCTTTGCGTTAGTGGAATATAAATTGGAGCTAACACCATACTCCAAAGTAGATTTCCGGTTAATTCTTTAATTAATACGATTGCAGAAGCTACATCTTGACCAAGAATTGCTCCAAAAATTACGAAGAGAATTAATAGGAAAGTTGCGCTAAGTGATGTAACTAGCGACATTTGAATTGGGCTGATTTGCGGTTCCAGGTTGCCTCGAATAGTTGAAACTAAGAGATAACAAAAACCAGTTAAAACAAATGTCCATAGTCCAAAGGGAGCCTCGAGTGTTGGAGAAAGATCGGCAATTAGGCCTGCGAAAAAACCAATCAACATTGCATTCTCTGGCTCTTCATTTATTACCCAAGCCACCACGAAGACCAAGTAGAGCGAGAAACCGCCAAGATAAAAATCAATCCGGTTGACGAATGATTCTTGCAGGATGAATATAAGAAGTAATACTCCTACAACAAGTGGTAATCGACTTAATCGCATGAGATCGCTTTAAATCATTCGCTAGGGGTAACAAAGACAGTTACCGTCGGTGCTGGCCTTGGAGCTTGTGGAACTAAGGCATCTCCAGGATCTCCACCTGCAGACTTAAGAACTACACTGACAACGCCAAGAGAATCGAATTTAACGTACGGCTCAACTCTGGCCCGGGCCGTCAATTGTCCAACTCGGTTTTCTACAGAGATAACTCGACCCACGGGAACTCCGGGCACAAACGGTTTATCACCAGAACTGCCTCTAGCTAAAAGAGAGTCTTCAAATTTAATTTCGCCAGCAGCGCTTAGCATCTGTACGAAATAACGACCTTCACCTTCGCCAGATAAAATTCCCATAAATTGAGTGCCAGCAACTCTGACGCCAATTCGAAAAGCTGGATCGCTCATTAACATTACGACTGAAGTGGTTGCTGTCGTGGATTTAACTACTCCGACTAGGCCACTTTCTGAAATTACTGTCATATCTCTCGTGATACCTGCTTGTGAACCTTGATCAATCACAATTGATTCGCTGATTGTCGCAGTGCCACCTTTACTGATGACACGAGCACTAACAGTTTTATAACGACCTTTACCTGCTAAATCCAAAACGCCCTTTAGCTGTTTAAGTTCTGCAGCGATATTTTCATTCAAAATAGCTTTAACTCTTAGTTCTTCATTCTCTTTTTCAAGTTCTTCAATACGAGAACTTGAATTGCGTAGATTTGAAAATCCACTAAAGAAATCGCCAATTGGATTTAGAATTGAACTACCAAGACTTTGAAATGGCGCCAGCACGCTTTGCGTAACGTTCCGAAGCGATGTCACAAGGCTTACGCCTCGTAGATCCAAAGTGACCAGGAAGAGCGAAGTCACCAAGAGCGAGACCAACAAAAGCCTGGTGCGGCCACTTCGCTTGTTAGCCATGACTTCCTATCGACGAGGTTCGGAGATAAGTACTTTCTCTAGCGCCTCGAATTCTTCCACGCACTTTCCGGAACCTTCGACAACTGCAAGTAATGGTCTTTCTGCAGTATGAATCGGGATGTTCGTCTCGTGACGGAGGCGCTCATCTAGACCACGTAGCAAGGCGCCGCCGCCAGTTAAGAAGATTCCTCGATCCATTAAATCTGCCGCCAACTCTGGTGGCGTCTTATCTAATGTTGCTTTCACGGCATTTACGATTGCAGCCACTGGTTCTTCTAAAGCTTTTCTAATCTCTTCTGCAGAAATAACAATTGTCTTTGGTAGCCCGGTAGCAACATCTCGGCCACGAATTTCTGCATCTGGTTCATCGCGAAGTGGGTATGCAGAGCCAACTGCCATTTTGATTTCTTCTGCTGTTCGCTCGCCAAGCAACATTGAATATTCTCGCTTAATCCAATTAATAATTGCCTGATCGAGTTCATCACCACCGACTCGGATTGAGCCTGCCGAAACGATTCCACCCATGGATATCACAGCAACTTCGGTTGTTCCGCCACCAATATCTACAACCATATTTCCCGTTGGTTCGTGAATTGGCAGATTGGCGCCAATTGCGGCAGCCATTGGTTCTTCAATTATGTAAACCTTGCGAGCACCGGCTTCATATCCAGCATCTTTAACTGCTCTCTGCTCAACGCCAGTAATCCCTGACGGAACACAGATCACAATTCTTGGTTTCGCAAGATAGGTGTGTTTATGCACCTGACGTATGAAATATTTGATCATCAAAGCAGTGGTATCGAAGTCTGCAATAACGCCATCTTTGAGTGGACGAATTGCGACGATACTTCCTGGAGTTCTGCCAATCATTCGCTTTGCTTCAGCACCTACTGCAAGAACGGCTCCGGTTTCTTGATTAACTGCAACTACGCTTGGTTCATTTAGAACAATTCCTTTACCTCTAACATAAACAAGCGTATTAGCTGTTCCAAGATCAATTGCCATATCGCGACCAAAGAAACCACCGCGGCCATTAATCGATGCCATTATTTTGCTCCTTGTGATTCGGGGAAGAAGATTGAAATCTCTCGCTTTGCAGATTCAACAGAATCTGAACCGTGCACCAAATTCTGAACAACTTTAGTTCCTTGATCACGAGCAAGGTCCCCACGGATTGTTCCGGGTGCTGCAACGGTGGGATCAGTTGCGCCGGCCAAAGATCTAAAACCTTCAATTGCTCTATTTCCTTCAACTATCAGCGCAACGATCGGACCGCTTTGCATAAATTCCAAGAGCGGTTCGTAAAATGGCTTACCTTTATGCTCGCCGTAATGTGCTTCCAAAGTTGAGAGGTTGGCACTTAGCATCTTAAGGTTCTTAATCTCATAACCTTTGGCTTCAATTCGTCGAATGATCTCTCCGACAAGGGCGCGCCGAACACCATCTGGTTTCACCAGGACGAGGGTCTGCTCGATCGACATGGGGTAAGTCTATTGGGATTTTAATCAGGTTTTTTCGCCTCATTGGCCCGCTTAATCGCCTCGCCTTTACGCCCGACGATTATGGCCGTCACCCACAAGGTGAGAAAGATCAATCCCATGAAGAACATTGCAAATACATAGAATCCGTATAGAACCAAGCTGAATTGCACAATCCAACCAAGAATCAATCCGGTATTTTTTTTGATTGTTCCTAGAGCCATAATTGTGAGAGTCATAATTCCAATTCCGACCCAGATTGAACTTGTATTTTCTAAATCCTTAGCAAGCAAGAGAGCAAAACCGACCAAAATAATTTCCATCGAAAGCACACTGCGCAACAACATTCTCATAGTTCAGGATCACTTTCTCTAGCAAAGTAAGTTCTAGCTTCACCTGCAGTTACCACAGAACCGGTTATCAATAACGCACAACTCTTATCTTGAACCGCAATTGTATCTCTGGCCAGTGTCAATCCTTGATCAATTGCATCATTAAGTGAATCCACCGTAATTACTCGATTCGATCCAAAAATCTTCTTTGCCAAAGTATCAATTTCAGCAATCGTGGCAGAGCGCTTAGAAGAATTTCTGGTAACAATAATCTTGCTCATGATTGGTTCGAGCTCTTCGAGCAAGCCAGAAAGATCTTTATCTCCCATCGCCGCGACAATGCCAATCACAAGATCAAAATTGAATTCAGAGTTAACTGTCTCCTTTAGAGACTTTGCTCCATGCGGATTATGTGCGGCATCGATAATTACAGTTGGGTTTCGATGAATAACTTCGAACCGACCAGGAGAAGTCGCGCCCGCAAATGCCGACCGGACTAGTTCGTGATCTAGCGCCTGTTCGCCCATAAATACTTCGACAGTCGCTAACGCTGTTGCTGCATTACTTGCTTGATGTCGACCATGAAGTGGCAGGAAGAGGTCCTCGTAAATTCCATAGACTCCCCTTACTGAAAACAATTGACCTCCAACTGCAACAGACCGTTTTACCACTTCAAATTCAATTCCCTCTCGAATCGGAGTCGAGTTTGTATCTAAACATTTATCTATAAGTACTTGAGCAGCTTCGCGCTCTTGTTTTGCCAAAATCGCAAAAGTATTTTCCTTGATAATTCCAGACTTTGTCTTGGCAATCTTTTCTAATGTATCGCCCAAATATTCCATGTGATCGAAACCGATTGGGGTTACCACCGATACTTTACTTTCAATTACATTTGTCGAGTCCCATTCGCCGCCCATTCCACATTCAAATATGCCAACATCAACTGGATGCTCCGCAAAAGCAACAAAAGATAAGGCGGTTATTGCTTCAAAAAATGAAATTGGGTGCGACATTTTTTCATCAATCATTCCCAGGTATGGGTAAATATCTTCGTAGGATTTAATAAAAGTTCCTTCGGAGATTGGTGAACCATTAATGGCAACTCTCTCTAAAATGCTCTGCAAGTGTGGACTAGTGAATCTTCCAGTTCGAAGTCCAAGTTCAAATAGCAAAGAATCAATCAGACGAGTAGTTGTAGTTTTCCCATTTGTTCCTGCGATATGGATTGTGGGATATGAAAGCTGTGGTGAACCCAAGATATCCGCCAGAGCAGCAATTCGATCCAGCGTTGGATCAATCCTTGTTTCCGGCCACCTACTTAGTAGCTCGTTTTCTACTTCATGCATTCGCTCAGAAAACATGGACTTTTATTCGCTTGGCAAAGCGCTCAATAAAGTCTTGATCCGTTCAATTTCACTATCGCAAAAGACCAGTCTTTCGCGAATCTCGGCAACAACTTCCATAGGGGCCTTTGCCATAAAGTTTTCATTTCCTAGTTTTACCTCTGCAGTTTGGCGATCTTTCTCCACAGTGGCTAAATCTTTTGTTAATCGGGCCCGCTCAGCTTTAACATCAATTGCACCCGTTAAGTCAAAAGAGACGACAAAATTTCCAATTTCGATTCTGGCACTGCTAGAAAATCCTTCGCTTGGTAAATCCAGCTTCACCAAGAATCTAATTGCATCTTCATATCCGGAAATCGCTCCAGATAACCCCTCGATTTTTGCCTTAATTCGAGCGGAAGTCTTAATTCCTTGATCGCTACGAAAACGTCTGATTTCAGTTATAAGACGTTTCATATCTTCAACTACAGCAATAGCTTCCGTATCTAAATCAGAATTTGAAACCTTTGGCCATTCTGCAATTACAAGAGACTCGCCTCCTGTAAGAGAGGTCCAGAGCGCCTCAGAAATAAATGGCATATTTGGATGCATCAAGCGGAGCAATTGATCTAGTACATGACCGAGTACTCGGCTAGTTTTCTGAGCTTCAACGCCACCTTTTGCAAATGTGTCTTTTATTAATTCCAAATACCAATCGCATACTTCATCCCAAGCAAAGTGATAGAGAGCCTCGCTTGCCTTAGCAAATTCGAAATTTTCGTACAGTGAATCTACTTCGTTTATAGTTTGATTAAGTAGATCAAGAATCCATCTATCAACATGATTTAGTTCATTTCGATCTGGTAATGCCCCTTTTGTATTTGCCCCATTCATGATTGCAAAACGGGTCGCATTCCAGACTTTAGTTGCAAAGTTTCTGGCACCAGCAATCCATTCTTCGGCGAGCGCTTGATCAGTCCCCGGATTAGCACCTCTCGCTAAGGCAAAACGAAGAGCATCTGAACCGTATTTATCCATAAACTCAAGCGGATCAATTACATTTCCTTTGGATTTTGACATCTTCT
>JACCDX011102784.1_pt1 | contig 16751 bp, 15 predicted proteins | sample 7449681 | NCBI WGS metagenome assembly JACCDX01 (sample SAMN15323450, study PRJNA562643) | freshwater metagenome | isolation source: river surface water | place: USA:Blue River Watershed | collected 2017-08-18 | reverse complement strand
GATTACGCACTTGAAGTTATCCGAGTTGCCATGGAAGCCGGCGCCGATGTTGCAGCGCTCTGCGATACCAATGGTGGAATGTTGCCTGATGAGATCGCCGACGTTGTTCATGATGTCCTAACTGCAACATCAGCTCGTATCGGCATTCATTGCCACAACGACACCGGCTGCGCCGTTGCTAACTCAATGGCGGCAGTCGCCGCAGGTGCAACGCATGTACAAGGCACGCTCAACGGTTACGGCGAACGCACTGGAAATGCAGACCTAGTCACAATCATCGCCAACCTCGAATTAAAGAAGAAGCAATTGGTATTGCCACCAAACGCACTCCGCGAATCTTTCAGAATTTCACATGCTGTCGCTGAGGTAACGAATATTTCCCCATCTGCGCGTCAACCATATGTAGGTGTCTCAGCGTTTGCTCATAAAGCAGGTCTTCACGCATCGGCGATCAAAGTCGATCCATTCTTGTACCAGCACGAGGATCCCGCATCTGTCGGAAACGATATGCGCATGCTCGTCTCTGACATGGCTGGTCGCGCATCAATCGAACTTAAATCTCAAGAACTCGGAGTAGATCTTGGCGGCGATCGTGAGCTTGTTGGTCGCATAGTTGATCGCGTTAAAGAGATGGAATCACGTGGCTTTACCTTTGAGGCAGCCGATGCCTCATTTGAACTTTTATTGCACGAAGAAATCTCTGGCAAACGTCCATCGTTCTTCAAAATTGATCACTGGAAAACCACGGTTGAACGCGCTGAAGATCAGAGCATCGTGACCAAAGCAGATGTAACCGTTACAGCACAAGGTAAAGAGATTTCTTGCACAGGTTCAGGAAATGGACCGGTAAACGCATTCGATAATGCGCTGCGCTCTGGCCTAAAGCAGTTGTATCCCGAACTCGAAGTTCTAGAACTTACTGATTACAAAGTTCGTATTCTCGAAGGCCGACTTGGCACAGGTGCGATCACGCGCGTTCTAGTAGAAACATCAGATGGCAAAGGCGAATGGAACACCGTTGGTGTTCATGAAAACGTGATCGCGGCATCTGCGATGGCGCTGGAAGATGCAGTTACCTTCGGCTTACTGCGCCAAGGTCGCAAACCCGAGTAGTTATTTAGAGATTCTTTCAAGTAATTCTTTACGTCCCGATATATTTAAAATCGAAAATATCGCCATGGTTTCTTGTCTAACTAACGATTCTGAGTATCCAATTTCTGCTGCAATCTGCGGGTTAGAAAATCCCTTCTCCATCAGATTCTTGATTAGCAACTGTCGCTCGGTCAAGGCGCCGTTTTTCCCTGAGCTTCGGCTGCTTTCGATATTGCTTTTTACTCTCGGCTTTAATTTATCTTTTTGATGGTGCAGCGAGACCAGAGAACTAACAGTGCGTAGAAATTCTTCGGTTTCTCGGCTTAACTTTGGAGAAGAATCTAAGGTCAGCGCAATTAGGCCGTGTGGAACTGTGGGGCAAACTAAATATGACTCCCAAGCTTCCGGGATTCCCTCATAGCCGGTTAGTACCGGATATTTTTCAAAAGCTTCCTCTCTTTTAAGAAGAATTATCTTGTCTTGTTTCACCGCATCAGTTAACGGCGCCTTCAGAGTCAAAGGGATATTCCCCCAACTAGTTAAAGACTTTTCGGGTAAGCCAAAAGACCCAACAGGTGTAATAAAGCCATCCTTTGTAATCTCTCCGGCATAAGCCGCAGATGCCTTCATGGTTGTGAAAATATTGAGAACTAGAAATTTACAGATATCGGAAATTGTTATTTCAGGTGTCATTAAATGGCGTACTAACAGTTGCACCGTAGATAAGTACACGCGCTGCCTCCTTAGTCGGAATTATCTCTAGATCTAAGCCGTCACCACCGACACCTTTTATTCAGTCCAGAGACATTCCTGACCGTCTATGAACGGTCAGTTCATAAGGTAAATCAAGGCGTCGCTGAAGGCGCGGTCTCGAGCGCACCCAACCGAGCAAATAATTTTCCTAATCGGTTATGAACGGTCATTGCCCTTAATTGATTCTCATTCTCGCAGGAGTATCTGCACCTCAAACCTTTTCAGAATGGATGAATCAAATGCCAAGACAGCGTCGACAGTTACTTAAATCAGAACGCAGGAAACGTCGCGAACAGCGTAAAAAGCGCACACACAAAGTCTTGTCAGGTTACCTTCTGGCACAAACTATTGCTGGAGTAGGCACTGGCGCAGTAGCTACTGTTGTTACTTCTCTAGCAGCCCCACAGGGGGCATCGGCAGCCGCCTACAACAACTGGAACGCGGGAGCCACTTATCAGCAGAATGACACCGTTGCATACGGTGGCGTTGTTTATAGGTCGCTAATCAATACAAATTTTAACAATGATCCAACCATCACTTTAGGAAGCGCGTGGGAATTAGTCGAAGGACCAACTGGTGCAACTGGTGATACAGGAGCAACTGGTGCAACTGGTGATACAGGACCAACTGGTGCAACCGGTGATACAGGACCAACTGGTGCAACCGGTGATACAGGACCAACTGGTGCAACCGGTGATACAGGACCAACTGGTGCAACTGGTGATACAGGACCAACTGGTGCAACCGGTGCAACCGGTGCAACTGGTGATACCGGACCAACTGGTGATACCGGCGCAACCGGAGCGACTGGTGCAACTGGTGATACCGGACCAACTGGTGATACCGGCGCAACCGGAGCAACTGGTGCAACTGGTGATACCGGAGCGACTGGTGCAACTGGAGCAACTGGTGATACCGGAGCGACTGGAGCAACTGGTGCAACTGGTGATACCGGAGCGACTGGTGCAACCGGTGATACAGGCGCAACCGGAGCTACTGGTTCAACTGGCGATACCGGTCCTGCCTATAATAATTATCAAGGAAATTGGTTTGCAGGTGGAAGTTATGTCCCAGGAGACCAAGTAAGTTTTGATAACCATCTTTTTGTTGCCAATCAATTTATTCCGGCCAGCGCTTCAAACGAGCCTTCGGGTGCAAATGTAGGAAGTAACTCTTCATTCCTGTGGACTCAAATTTCTGCGGATGGCGCAACTGGTGCAACTGGCGCAACCGGCGCAACTGGTGATACTGGCGCAACCGGAGCGACTGGCGCAACTGGTGATACCGGCGCAACTGGTGATACTGGCGCAACAGGCGCAACAGGCGCAACAGGCGCAACAGGCGCAACAGGCGCAACAGGCGCAACAGGCGCAACTGGTGCAACTGGTGATACCGGCGCAACTGGCGCAACCGGCGCAACTGGTGCAACAGGCGCAAACGGAACGAATGGTTCTAACGGAGCCGGCGCGATTGGTGCTCAAGGTGCGCAAGGAGCAACGGGTGCGACTGGCGCCGCTGGACCAGCTGGACAAAAAGGCGAGAAAGGCGATGTCGGCGCTCAAGGAGTTCCGGGGTCCGATGCTATTCCTTTTGTTCAGATTTCCAACATTGGTTTTAATTCTAAGAACCAATCAAATTTCGCAACCAAAGTGGATGCTGGATCCGCCTACATGCTGACGTTAACCGTTCAGGCAAAAGCGAGAAATCTTGCCGAGACTTCCCAACTTCTTATCAACGTCGGCTTAAAACCAAATGATGGAGGGAAGCTAACTCAAATTATTTCAATCCCTTCACATGGTGTAAATGCCAAAGGTGAAATTGTTCAAACTGTTCAGGTGACAGGAATCTTCACGCCAGCGGCCGCTTCAGAATCAATAGACATTTTCTTAAAGGAGATGAAAAACCGAGGGCTACGTTCTCTGGTAGGGGTTGCACAACTAGTTAAGATCAAATTACAAGTAGTTGAGCAAGAAACTCCGGCAAACCTTAAATCAACCAAACCTGCAGCAACCAAACCTGCAGCAACCAAACCTGCAGCAACCAAACCTGCAGCGACCAAACCTGCAGCGACCAAACCTGCAGCAACCAAACCTGCAGCAACCAAGAAAAAGTGAGCCGACTCGATTGTAACTTCTTCTCGTTAACCCCGTCAGCAGATTTGATGTTCTATTTCGAATCTGATGACGGGGTTGTAGATGCGACCACTTTGTACATCACCAGACCCAACAAAACCTTCTTGGGAAGTTCAGAACCACTTCTGGTTTCGGCCGAAGTCGTTTTTGGAAAAGTCGATGACGGGTTAAACCTGCTTATTTACGAGAGCTCACGGTTGGCAGTAAATGAATTGGGCGGATTTAATTCAGAAGTATTTGAAGATTTGGAATACTTCAGCTTTTTAACAACGGTTAATAGTGATGAACGAGATTTCTCAACAACTCATGCATTAATAAATACTGGAGCAACATTTTCGATACATCTTAAATTTCTTCAAGGTTATTTAGATGAGGACATTGATGAGATTGTGGGGATTTTTATGGCTGCCAATTACAAATCTTATGGCGAGCTAAGAGTCTTTGGAGATATTTTAAGTTTTGAAGTTTTGGACCTAAATGCAACATCGCTAATAGGCGATCGGTTAATTTTAAACGTTGCCTGATTAGATGAAAATCGCGGTATACACCATCGCCCTAAATGAAGAAAAGCATGTGAAGCGTTGGTTTGAATCGGCAAAGGATGCTGACCTTCTCGTGATTGCCGATACCGGCTCAACCGATAAAACAAGAATTATTGCAAAATCCTTAGATATTTCTGTGACAGAAATCGAAGTCAATCCATGGCGATTTGATGCCGCTAGAAATGCCTCATTGGCTTTAATCCCTGAGGACTTTGATGTTTGTATTCAATTGGATATGGACGAAGTCCTTCCTGCTGGATGGCGAAAGAAAGTTGAAGAAGCCTTCCAAGAGGGAAACACCTGGCCTATCTACAAGCATGTGACTAGCCGATACCCAGACGGAAACCCTAGAAACTATCAACACTATTTCAAGATCCATCCACGCAAGGGTTTTTATTGGAAGTATCCGATTCATGAGGTTCTGGCTCATTTGCCAGAGCTTAGTTTTGACCGAAAGATAATTGATCTAGAAGTCGATCACATAAAAGACCTAGCGAAACCGCGCAATTCATACCTCGGCCTTTTAGAGAAAGCCGTTGAAGAAGAACCTAACGATTGGCGGATGAATCATTACCTAAACCGCGAATATTTCTACAATAGAGATTGGATCAAGGTTCTTCAAAGCGCTTATCAATGCGAGAAGATACCTGGCGGCTGGGATATTGAACGAGGGTCAACATATATGTGGGCCTCAGAGGCTGCGAACCATCTCAAGATGGCCCCCCTGGCAGAAGACTGGGCAGAAAAGGCAACGATTTCTGCCCCGCACTTTTATGAAGTCTGGCATTGGCGCGCTCATATCGCTCATCTAAATAAAAAGTGGTCAGACTGTTTAGATTTTGCTAGCAAACGAATGATTCTTAAGAGACAAGACCATCACCTGGTCAAACCCGAAGTGTGGGAGTGGTGGGGATATGACCTAATTGCACTTTCAAATCACTACTTAGGCAACCACGAGGAAGCTGTCTTCTATGGTCAAAAAGCTAGTTTTGCTTCGAATGATGAACGCCTGAAGAAGAATCTCGAGTTCTATCGAAATGCGTATAGAAATGATTTAGGAGTGAAGTCTTTAAAATTAACCAAAAAAGAAAAATTAAAAAATTTTCCAAAAATTTTTGTAACAACCATTGTAACTTCGACAGAACGACAAGAAAGACTAAAAAGGGATTTCAAATCTTATGGTCTAGAAAATTATGAATTTGTTTTCGGAGAGAATGTTCAAGAACGCACGGAAATGGCAATACAAAATGCGGTTTTCAATAGTCATTTAAGTTCAATTAAGAAGTTTCTATCTGAACCCGAATTGAACTTTGCCGTCATATGTGAAGACGATATAAGTCTTCATCTTGTTGACCTTTGGCCATTCACCTGGAGTGAGAAATTCGCAGAAATAACGCGACACGGGATCGATATTTTTCAAATGGTAATTATAACTGCTAAACCGGAATTCTTAGATGTTTCCCTACATCCACGAAAAGAGGGTTACGACTGGTCATCAGGTATGTTTTTGCTATCTCGCGCAGGGGCGCGAAAAATACTTGAAAAGAGAATTGATCCCAAAGCCAGCTGTGAAGGGAACCTTTTTGACGGGCTCGCAGTATTTTCGGAAGCCCTTCTAACATGCCATACAGGGGATGCTGCAAGCCTACATTCTAATCATGATGACATTCACAACATGAGTTTCAATTTAGCTGAATCGAGTATGCGAAAATTTTTTGAAAATGTATTTTAATGCACCTGAAAGTCTTACTCGTAATCATAAATTGATTATCGTCATTAGTGTAATCAAACTTATCCAAGTCTGCTACAAATCGATTGAGGATAAGAAGTGAAGAAGTTAATTATTCATATTGGTTCCCCAAAGGCTGGTTCTACAGCTCTACAAACTTGGTTATTAAAGAATCGGAGTTATCTGAATGAAAACAACGTCGACTACCAAAATTTTGAGCAAAACGAAACCGATTGGCGTATTCATAGGGGATTGACAGGAGGTTCAATTTGGACTCCGATTTATCCAAAAGTTGATGGAACACTTGAATTAAATCAAAGTCAAGTTACTATGTTGGGCCAGATTCTTAATACCGCAAGAGAGCAGCTTGAAAACTTTGATACTTTGATTGTGTCAAATGAATTTTTATATTTTATTGCAACAGAAGATTTTTTTTGGAAAAGTTTGCTTAAATTAAGTACTGAAAATAAAATAGATATTAGTCTAATTTTTTATTTGCGAGACCCGTTTAAATTTTTATTTTCTTGGTATTCCGAATCGGTAAAAAGAGGTTTTACGCTTCTAAAGTTTTCTGAGTACATAAAGCAAGATATTCAGATTTTTGATTCTGTTTATTTTGATTTGCCGCAAATTCTAGGGGCAGCCAATGAATTCAATATAGATTTCGATTTGTTTTGTACATCCGAACAATTGCGAGATGTACCAATGCATTTTCTTGAGCATATTGGCATTCGCCCGAATGGTTCAAATTTGTCAATCGCAAACCTTGGTTTGAATTCGGTAGAGATAGATTTCTTTCGCGGGGTTCATTCTATATCCAGAGAACTGGGCCTAATCTTATGTTATGAAAAAACAGACACTTATTTGAATGCATTGTACTCCCAGAAGTCAGGATCAAAAGTGATACCTACAATAGATCTAAGTTCAGCTGCTTTCATTCGAGAAAAACTAAATTACCTGAGACAATGTTTATGGGATGTACATCCATCATTAAAAAATTTGGATTATCAAATACCCTCAGACTTAAAGATCACAACAGAAGAAGATTTAAAACACGATAATTCTGAACTTTTGTTTCAACTAGGGGTAAGTGTTGCTCGATCATTCAAAGGAGGTTATCTGCGTTCGCATCTCAAAGAGTGATTAAGGTTAGGTAGAGAAAAGTTAATATTAAGTTATTCTTGGTGCGTGCTATGGCCCAATTTATATAATGAGTTTAGAATTTACTTAGATGACGAGCGCAACCTTTCTGCCCACACAATTCGCGCGTATTTAGGCGATATAGATTCGCTCTTTCAGCATTTAGAAAAGTTAGATGTCACCGACTTCGCCAAGCTAGAACTCTCACATATTCGCTCATGGCTTGCCAACCAGCAGGTCAAAGGGGGAGCACGTACTACGCTTTCGCGTCGTGCAGTCTCGATACGTTTATTTACTAATTGGGCGACAAAGAAGGGCTATCTGGCAAAAGATGTTGGAGCAACTCTGGCAACTCCCAAAGGCGCACGCACTTTGCCAGAAGTATTAAACGTTGCTGATACCGAACTTGCGATGGATGCTCTGGCAACGCGAGTTGCTGAAGAAGATGGACCGCTCGCCAAACGCGATTGCGCGATGGTCGAAGTTTTATATGCAAGTGGTGCGCGCGTATCCGAACTATGCGGACTTGATATGCAAGATATTGATTATGAGCGAAATACGATCCGAGTAATCGGTAAAGGAAATAAGGAGCGCACGATCCCGCTCGGAAATCCGGCGATGCGCGCACTTGATGCGTGGCTGAAAGAAGGACGTCCTTCATTAGCTGGTGATAAATCAGATCGTGCAGTTTTCTTGGGTGCGCGTGGAAAACGAATCGATCAACGCACTGTTCGCACCGTTGTTTATCAAGCACTTGAAGCTCTCGAAGGTGCAGTGAAGTTAGGTCCACACGCGCTGCGACATTCCGCTGCCACACATTTACTCGAAGGGGGAGCGGACCTTCGCACCGTGCAGGAAATCTTGGGACATGCATCTCTTGCCACAACCCAGATCTATACCCATGTATCGACTGAAAGATTGCAAAAAGCCTTTAAACAAGCCCACCCGCGCGCATAAGTAGAGATCTGGGCGTGGATTTAGCACCCCTCGGCGGCAGGTAAGATTTCCCCTGCACCAGAGCGATCTGGTGACATCTCAGCACTTATGTATGAACTGCTTCGCAGGGAATACAAGCCACTTCGGTCCAACTTGAGAAATTCAGTTTCAAAGGTTGGTCGGCGTTGTAGGTGCGACGGGTTTAACAAATTGTTAAGCCGCTAACCGAGCAGGTTTATTGCGCTGTGCGCAAAAACCTAAAAAGGAGAACGCTGCCATGGCAGTTGTAACAATGCGAGAACTCCTCGACAGTGGAGTCCACTTCGGACATCAGACACGTCGCTGGAACCCAAAGATGAAGCGCTTTATTTTCACAGAGCGCAACGGCATCTACATCATCGATATCCAGCAATCACTTGCACTTATCGATCAGGCATATGAATTCGTAAAGGACACCGTCGCAAAGGGCGGACACGTTCTATTCGTTGGTACAAAGAAGCAAGCACACGAACCGATCATGCAGCAGGCTGCACGCGTTGGAATGCCAACCGTCACTGAGCGCTGGTTAGGTGGAATGCTCACTAACTTCCCAACTGTTTACAAGCGCATTCAGCGCCTCAAGGAGCTCGAAGCTCTTGAGAACGCAAATGATCTTTTGCTTACAAAGAAAGAACTTCTTGTTCTTCGTCGTGAGCGCGAAAAGCTATTTAAGAACCTCGACGGTATCCGTCACATGACCAAGTTGCCTTCAGCAATCTGGGTTGTAGATACCAAGAAAGAGCACCTCGCTGTTCAAGAAGCGAAGAAGCTAGGTATTCCTGTGATCGCAATTCTTGATACAAACTGCGATCCAGATGAAGTTGATTACAAGATTCCAGGTAACGACGATGCGATCCGTTCAATCGGACTCCTAACTCGCGTTATCACTGATGCAATTGTTGAGGGCATGAAGGCTCGTACAGCAGCTGCACCTACTCCACAAGCAGCAGAGACAGCTGCAACAGAAGCGCTTGCAAAAGAAATTCTTGAAGCAGCACCAACAACACCGGAGGCATAAGTAAATTGGCTAACTATTCAGCAGATGATGTAAAACGTCTTCGCGAAGCAACTGCAGCAGGAATGCTCGATTGCAAGAAGGCACTTGATGAAGCCGATGGCGATTACGACAAGGCCCTCGACATTATTCGCGTTAAAGGACTCAAGGGAGTTACCAAGCGCGAAGGTCGCTTAACTTCAAATGGTCTAGTTGTTGCAAAGGTTTCAGGAGATCTCGGCGTAATGCTCGAACTCAACTGTGAGACTGACTTCGTTGCAAAGGGCGAGCGTTTTATCGCACTTGGCGATGAGCTAGTTGATCACCTACTTGCCTCAAAGACCCCAACCGTTGAAGCATTCCTTGCCTCAACAATGGCTAACGGCAAGACCGTTCAATCAGTTGTCGATGAAGGCAATGCAACTTTGGGTGAGAAGATTGAAGTTCGCAATGTTGCAGTTGTAGATGGTCCTGTTGGACTTTACCTACACAAGACTTCACCAGATCTTCCACCACAGGTTGGCGTACTTGTTTCACTTGCTAAGGAAGCAGCTGAAGTTGGTCGCGATGTTGCGCAGCACATCGCAGCATTTGCCCCTAAGTTCGTTCACCGCGATGAGGTCCCAGCAGATCTGATCGAGAATGAGCGCCGTATCGCTGAAGAAACAGCGCGCGAAGAAGGCAAGCCAGAAGCAGCGCTTTCAAAGATCATCGAAGGTCGTGTGACCGGATTTGTGAAGGAAGTTTCGCTAATTGAGCAGGCTTTCGCAAAGGATGCGAAGAAGACTGTTAAGCAGATCCTCGATGAAGCAGGAACCGCCGTCAAGGCATTCCACCGTTTCCGCGTAGGTCAGTAAACTAAGCGGGACTACTTAGCCAAACGATTTAGAAAAGGAGCACCCATGCCCGGTACAAGAGGAACGTATCGGCGGGTGCTCCTTAAACTTTCCGGCGAAGTTTTCGGTGGAGAAAAAGGCATCGGCGTAGATATCGATGTTATGCGTGATGTTGCAAAGCAGATTAAAGATGTCGTAAAGACTGGCGTTCAGTTGGCGGTCGTAGTCGGTGGCGGAAATTACTTCCGCGGCGCCGAACTTCAACAAGTTGGTATGGATCGAGCTCGCGCTGACTACATGGGAATGCTCGGAACGGTTATGAACTGTCTTGCGCTCCAAGATTTTCTTGAAAAAGAGGGCGTCGACACTCGCGTACAAACTGCGATCACAATGGGGCAAGTTGCAGAGCCTTACATTCCACGTCGCGCAATTCGCCACCTTGAAAAAGGTCGCGTAGTAATTTTCGGTGCAGGTGCCGGTATGCCGTTCTTCACAACTGACACTGTTGCTGCGCAACGTGCGCTCGAGATCGGTTCAGAGGCGCTGCTTCTAGCAAAGAGCGGAGTCGACGGCGTTTACAGCGCAGATCCCAAGAAGGATTCAGCTGCTACTAAATTTGATGACATTTCTTATGATGAAGTGCTTTCCAAGTCACTTGCTGTTGCTGATGCGGCGGCGTTTAGCTTATGTCGTGAAAACAAGTTACCGATTATTGTCTTTGATCTTATGTCTAACGGAAATATCGCCCGTGCAGTCCGTGGCGAAAAGATCGGCACATTAGTTTCATAACCTGTACAAAAAAATTTTTACCCAAGATTTACTACCAAGCTTCACAAACTAGAGGAGTAAGAAAATGGCAGATGTAGCAAGTGCTCTAGCCGATGCGCAGAGCAAGATGGATAAGGCTGTCGAAGTTGCCAAAGATGACTTCGCGACTATCCGCACCGGCCGTGCACATCCAGCGCTCTTCAATAAAATCATGGTCGATTACTACGGCACCTACACTCCGCTTTCACAGTTAGCTTCGATTCAGGTTCCAGAAGCTCGCTTAGCAATAGTGGCTCCCTTCGATAAAGGCGCAATGGCCGGTATCGAAAAGGCGATCCGCGAATCAGATCTAGGAGTAAATCCTGGAAATGATGGCGTCGTTATCCGCGTCGCACTTCCTCAACTCTCTGAAGAACGTCGTAAGGATTACATCAAGGTTGCTAAAGGGAAAGCAGAAGATTCAAAAGTTTCAATCCGCAATATCCGCCGCGCCGCTAAAGAACTCATGGAAAAGTTAGAAAAAGATGGCGATATCGGTAAAGACGACCTTGCGCGCGGAGAAAAGGAACTTGAAAAAGTTACTTCAGAACACGTAGCCAAGATTGATGACCTTCTAAAGCATAAGGAGGCTGAACTTCTAGAGGTCTAGAAGTTCACTTACCTTTTTCGTGTCAGACCTACATTCAATTAATGAAGCGATCAATAAGCGCGCGGGAAGAAAACTGCTTCCATCGATCGCTGTCTCACTTTCTTTAATTGCCCTAGTCTGGTTTGCCCTTGCTTATCAGCGCGCAATTTTTGCTCTACTCGTAACTCTTGCAGTTGTCCTTGGAATCCGCGAGCTTAATAAAGCTTTCACCGCAGTAGATATTCATATTCCACTCTGGTCACTCACCACTGCAGCCGTTGGCCTATGTGCCTCAACTTGGCTTGGTGGGATCTCAGGACTTGCAGTGGCAACGGCAATTGCTTTTCCCTGCCTTTTGGTTCTATTGCTTCCGCGCGGAACCGTTAACTTTGTTAAAACTGCATCAGCATCTGCGCTGGCACTTGTTTATCTACCGTTCTTAGCGGGCTTCTTGATTTTGCTGGCTCGCCCATACAACGGATTAGAACGTGTGATGACATTTGTAGTTTTGGTTGGATGCAATGACACTTTCGCTTATTTGACTGGCGTACTTTTTGGCAAGCGTCCACTTGCACCAAAGATCAGCCCGAAGAAAACTATTGAAGGGCTAATCGGCTCTCTTGTATTCACAGTATTGGGCGGGGCGCTAGCCTTTAATTACATTATGGGCGCACAGTGGTGGCTAGGTGCACTGGCTGGGTTGTTAACAGTATTCACTGCCACTGCCGGCGATTTAATTGAGTCTGCGCTAAAGCGCGACATGGCGATTAAAGATATGGGGAATCTTTTACCTGGACATGGTGGCATCATGGATCGCTTAGATTCAGTTTTATTTGCAGCGCCTGCGCTTTGGTTAGCCCTTGAAGTTGTGCGCCGTGCCCAAGATTCTGGGCTTCTATGACCAACAGACCTGATGCAAATCCGGAATTGAAGTTAGTTTTTGATGAGCCGGTACAGCGTAAGAAGGCCCCAAAACATTTAGCCGATTTCTCACCTGAGGAACGTCGCGCCCTTGCAGTGGAAAATGGTTTGCCAGCATTTCGCGCCAATCAAGTCGCTACCCATTACTTCACTCATCTCTCTAACGATCCAGAGACCTGGACCGATATCCCTGCAGATATGCGCGGCAAAGTTGCTGAAATCTTTATACCAAAGTTAATCGAACTTGTTACGACTCGAACAACAGATAACGGGATGACCCGCAAAGATTTATGGAAGCTGCACGACGGTGTTCTAGTCGAATCGGTTCTGATGCGCTACACCGATCGTGTAACGGTCTGTATCTCATCGCAAGCAGGATGCGGAATGAACTGCCCGTTCTGCGCAACTGGCCAAGCTGGTCTAACTCGCAACTTAACCGCTGGAGAAATCACCGAGCAAATTGTGGCCGCTGCGCGCGCCTGCGTTAGAGGTGAATTACCTGGGGGAGAAGCACGTCTTTCCAACATCGTCTTTATGGGAATGGGTGAGCCGCTCGCGAATTACAACGCAGTCACTCGCACTCTTCGCAACATCACGTCACCAAACCCGGATGGACTTGGCATTTCCGCACGATCAGTAACGGTTTCTACCGTTGGCTTGGTAAACGGAATTGAAAAACTGATGGATGAAGGCATTAACTGCACCCTGGCGGTTTCATTGCACACACCAGATGATGAACTTCGTGATTCGCTTGTGCCTATCAACTCTCGCTTTAATGTGCGCGAAGTTCTGGCAGCAGCCGATGCTTACGAAAAGAAGACCGGGCGACGTTATTCGATCGAGTACGCTCTTATTCGCGATATCAATGATCAATCTTGGCGCGCGGATTTATTGGGCCGGTTGCTAAAGAGTCGAAACGCTCACGTGAACTTGATCCCGCTTAACCCAACCCCGGGCTCGAAGTGGACCGCCTCCCGCCGCGAGGATGAAGTCGAGTTCGTGCGAATCTTGGAAAGCTACGGAGTGCCCGTAACCGTGCGCGATACCCGCGGACGCGAGATAGATGGCGCTTGCGGACAGTTGGCAGCAGCCGAAAAGAGTAAATAGACTCCCAGCCATGAGCACAAATGGCATGAGCATCCAAGGCAATAGCATCAAAGAATGGGCAGCAGTATACGAATCATCAACACAGTACTTTTTAAATTTGGCGCGTGGAGTTACCGCAGACCAGTTAGATGTGAAGCATCCCGAAGGTTGGTCAGCGCGACAGATAATTCATCACCTGGCAGATTCTGAAGCACAGTCATACGCTCGCTTGCGTCGCTTAGTTGCCGAACCAGAGGGTTCAATTATTCAGGGTTATGACGAAAACCTTTGGGCAACTGCACCACAACTTGGATACGAGAGCGCTCCTGTAGAGAATTCAATTGCAATCTTCGCCGCAGTCCGCGCTGGTTCACTCGATATTGTTAAGCGTTTACAAGAATCTGATCTCGAAAAATCAGGAGTTCACTCCGAATCAGGTCACTACACAATTGCAAAATGGCTAGAAGGTTATTCAAAACATCCAGTTGATCATGGCGATCAATTAATCCGTGCGGTAAAGGGGCAGAACTAAAATGAAGAAGTTGCAGAACTTTGTTAATGGAAAGTTAGTCGACTCATCTTCTGGTGAGACAACCACGCTTATCAACCCAGCAACAGGACAAGCATTCGCAACTGCTCCAAATTCAAACGCTGCCGATGTCGATAAGGCGATGGCCGCGGCCGCTAACGCCTTCACCGAATGGCGCGATTCAACTCCTTCCGAACGTCAGCGCGCACTACTCAAGATTGCAGATGCAATCGAATCTCGCGCCGATGAAATCATCGCTATTGAGTCTGAGAACTGCGGAAAGCCAATTGGCCTGACTACTTCTGAAGAAGTTCCGCCGATGATCGATCAGATCCGTTTCTTTGCTGGCGCTGCCCGTAATCTCGAGGGCAAATCAGCTGGCGAGTACATGAAGGGAATGACCTCATTTATTCGCCGTGAGCCAGTTGGAGTTTGCGGACAAGTAACACCTTGGAACTACCCAATGATGATGGCGGTTTGGAAATGGGCACCAGCAATCGCAGCCGGAAACTCTGTGGTCCTCAAACCAAGTGATACGACTCCTGCATCAACAGTATTTATGGCTGAAATCATGGGTGAGTTCTTGCCTGATGGCGTGATCAATGTAATTTGTGGTGAACGCGAAACCGGAAAAGCAGTTGTGGAACATGCAACGCCAGCAATGGTTTCAATTACCGGTTCAGTTCGTGCAGGTATGGAAGTTGCCGGAAGCGCAGCTAAACAATTAAAACGAGTTCACCTTGAATTAGGTGGCAAGGCTCCTGTTGTCGTATTCAATGACGCAGATCTAGAAGCTGCTGCTGCAGGTATTGCAATCGCTGGATTCTTTAACTCCGGTCAAGATTGCACCGCAGCGACTCGCGTCTTGGTGCAAGAAGGCGTTTACGAGGAGATGGTCAAACTTCTCGCCAACCAAGCAATTAACGAGATCGCTGTTGGTATGCCAAACGAAGATGTCATCGTTGGTCCTGTAAATAACGCTGCGCAATTTGAACGCGTTAAAGGTTTCTTAGATCGCGTCCCATCTCATGCGCGCGTAGTAGCAGGTGGATCAGCCCTAGATCGCGCTGGTTATTTCATCGCCCCAACAGTGATCGCCGATCTTCGCCAGCAAGACGAGCACATCCAATCTGAAATCTTTGGACCAGTCATTACTATTCAGAAGTTTAAGGATGAAGCTGAAGCGATCGCGCTCTCCAATGGCGTCGAATACGGCTTAGCCTCTTCGGTCTGGACCAAGGATCACGGAACAGCTATGAGAATGGCCAAGGCCTTTGACTTCGGATGCGTCTGGATCAACACCCACATTCCAATCGTGGCCGAGATGCCTCATGGTGGCTTCAAGCGCTCTGGCTATGGCAAGGATCTATCTGCCTATGGCTTCGAGGATTACACCCGTATCAAGCACGTCATGAGCAATATAAACGGGTAAAAATTTCCTTAAATTTCCGCTAAATCAGCGCGAAATAGTTTGGCGTGCAGGGCAAATAAGTTACATAATGAGCCCTGCACAACCGTCCCTTGTTCCGGAAAATCAAAAAGGAGCCCATCAACATGGCTAAGAAGTCACCTCTATCACCAGAAGCACGTTCAATTATCAACGCACGTGTTTCACGCCGTGCAGTTCTAGCAGGTATTGGTGGCGTTGGCGCTGCTGGTGCGCTCGCAGCTTGCGGTTCAGGCGAAGGTTCTGGCGCTTCAGGTGATGCAATTCGTTGGGGTAACTGGCCACTCTATTTAGATTTTGATGAAGAAAATAAGACTTATCCAACACTTGATAAGTTCACTGAATCAACTGGTATTGATGTTAAGTATTTTGAAGATTACAACGACAACGATGAATTCTTCGGCAAGGTACAAGCGCAACTTAAGCTAAATGAAGATATCGGATACGACTTGGTTAGCCCTACCGACTGGATGGCAGCTCGTTGGATTCGTCTTGGTTATGCGCAAAAGTTTGATGCGGCAAATATTCCAAACAAGTCAAATATTCTCGACACTCTTGCATCACCTTCTTACGATCCAAATCGCGAATCAACTCTCACCTGGCAAGGCATCATGGGTGGTTTTGGTTGGAACACAGAAAAGAATCCAAAGGGTATTCGCACTCTCGATGATCTCTTTGCTCCACAAAATAAGGGCAAGATCGTTGTTCTTTCAGAGCTACGCGACACCATCGGAATTATTTTGCTCGCACAAGGTGCAAACCCAGCAACTGTTACTGAAGATCAATATATGAACGCTGTTGATTTCATGGCTGGAAAGATTTCAGATGGCTGGATCCGTGGCGTTAAGGGCAACGAATACGCTGAAGATCTCACATCAGGCGATGCAACTGCAGTTATCGGTTGGTCAGGCGATATGTTCATCTTGGCTTCAGAGAATGAAGGCAAATTTGACTTCGCAATTCCTGAATCAGGCGGAACAATTTCAGGCGATAACTTGATGATTCCATCAACAGCAACTGCAGAAGCTAAGGCAAGCGCTGAGAAGTTGATTAACTGGTACTACGACCCAGCGATCGCAGCAGAAGTTGCCGCATACGTTAACTACGTAACCCCAGTTAAGGGTGCACAGGCTGAAATGGAGAAGATTGATCCAGATCTAGCCAAGAGCGAATACATCT
>JACCDX011056405.1_pt1 | contig 16754 bp, 2 predicted proteins | sample 7449681 | NCBI WGS metagenome assembly JACCDX01 (sample SAMN15323450, study PRJNA562643) | freshwater metagenome | isolation source: river surface water | place: USA:Blue River Watershed | collected 2017-08-18 | reverse complement strand
TTATACATTTACTATTTATGACCCACTTACTAATTATTATACTTTTGTTCAAAAATTAAGTAACACTTTATATAATTTATTAACAGTATTAAATATTAATATTTATGATATTGGTACAACTACTGAACTTACTGATTTAATTAATGTTAATCCAAAATTAGAAACATTACTTAATCAATTGTATAATAGTAATGTATATTATAATATACTATATGAAAATAATTATTTAGTATCATTATTATCTTTAAGTGATCCAATTATAACTAGTTTATTAAATAATATTTATAGTAATCCAAATATTTTATTATTTATTGGATTAAATCCAAATTTAATTATTGCTTTCTTAAATGATTTAACATTATTAAATTCTTTTAATACTTTACCAAATATACCTAATACAAATATATATGAACTTATTATAAATAATAGTACATATAGTAATTTATTTGGAACTTATTTGATTACTAAAAATGAATTATATATACAAAATTTTGAAATATTAACTAGTTTAAAAAATCAATTTTATTTACATGAATTTTATTTACATAAACTTATTCCCATTAATAATATTAATATTAATCATACATTATATCATTATAGAGCTAATTATACAAACTTATTCAAATTTATTGATTATTATTATAATACTATTTATATTCCAAATATTTTTAATATTTTTTCAAATAATCCAAATTATTTAAATTATCTTTATTACCACAATTCATTATTACAATATTTAATAAATCATCCGAAATACTTACAATCTTATTCATATTTATCAGAACTATCAGACCCACTTACTAATTTATCAACTTTTACATTACAATTCTTTACAGATATTGAAGAAGAATATGCAGTTACAATGATTAGTTATGATAATATTTTTAATGAAATACAATTAGAGTATCGTGATAATCGTTTTTATGAAAACGATTTATTAATATTATTAAATAATAATTCATTATTAAATACATTAGTTTATCAAGATTATAATTATAATTATTCATTATCACCATATGAAAGCATATATTTATATCATTTAAAGACACCAAATATTATTACTTTATTATCATTTACTGATTATAATTTATTAGAAACAATATATAAAAATCCAAACTTATTAGTATTTTTAACAAATAATCCAAATTTAGTAAACTATTTAAATAATTTTAATAATGAAATCAATATAGTGAAAGGATTAAATGGAATTGAAGAACCTATTACAAATTTATATGACTTATTTAAATCAAATACAAATTTTTCATTATATTTAAATTCACTTGAACAATTTATTTTTGATGGATATCAATTTTTTAGATTACTTTTTGCTCAAGCTTATAATGTAAACATTTATTATAGCGCTTATCGTAATAATACAAATTTAATTAATCTTATTTATAAATCTATTTTATATACCACACCTACATTAATTGATATTTTTGAAACAAACGCAAATGCATTACTTTTCCTTAATGTAAATCCAAATTTAGTAACTTATTTATACAATAACTTACAAGATTTAATTCGTTTTGTTAATTTACCAAATATTGTTTACCCTATTACAAATATTTATAATTCAGTTGTTCAAAATCTTCCATATTTAAAACCTTATTTAAGTCAAATACCAATTGGATTAAATAGCAATGTAGGTGTAACAGTTGACATTATTACTTTATTAAACCAATTTAATACAATTGAAACAATTATTAATCAAAATTATAATCAAAATGTTTATTACATTAATTTATACAATAATCCAACTTTAGTAACATTATTATCCAATAATTCAACACTTCGCACTTCATTTTATTATAATAATAATATATTACAATTTTTAAATTTTAATCCAACATTATTAGCTCATTTTGTTGCAAATCCAAATGATTTAAATATATTTTTAACAAATAATGGCATTTTAGATCCACTTACTAATTTATATGATTTTATTGTAAATTATTTACCTGCATTAGCACCATTATTAAATGAAAGTTTAACAGGTATTTATAGTACAATTGGTACAAAAGATCCTCTTACAACATTATTAAATGATAATCCTAAATTAAATGCTTTAATTAATCAAAATTACAATACAAATATTTATTATTATGATTTATATAACAATGATGATTTAGTAACATTACTTTCAACAAAATCAACAATTACAACAATTTCATCTTCACAATTATTATTAAATAAAGTATATAAAAATCCAAATATATTAAACTTCTTAAATAATAATCCAAATTTAATATCATATTTTTTAACAAATAGCAATTCATTTGTATTATTTATTAATTTAGCTATTGAAAATCCAACTACAAATATAGATAATTTAGTTAAAAGTTCATTACCATATTTAACAAAATATTTAACACAAATTTCAATTGGTTTAAATAGCAATGTTGGTAGTACAACCGAATTAACAACATTAATAGAAAATAATGGAATTATATTTAATTATGCAAATAGTCAAAATTATATGAATAACCTTTATTATATTAATCTTTATAATATACCTGATTTAGTTACATTAATTAATGAAAATAGTACTTTATTAAATCCACTTATTACACAAAATCCAAATATTATTAATTATTTAGCATCTAATCCTAAATTATCTTCTATTTTATTACAAAGTAGTGAAAAATTAAATATATTTATACAATTACCAAATATTAATTTAATGGAAACAAATATTCAAAAAACAGTATGTGATTCTTATTTATATGCAAATGTAAATTCTATTGAAGAAGTAATGAAATACAATTATTTCCAAAATAGTTATCCACAATTTTATAATGATTACATTTTTGATACTTCTTACGCTTTAAATAGTGTTTCATTTTTTATGTATAATAATCTATCAACTTCATTACCGAATAGTGCTGAAATTATTCGTTTAAATCCAAATTTACTTAACTTCTTATTTAATAATCCTGCACTTACAAATCAACTTAATCTAGAATATTTATCTGGATATATATATAATTGTGAAAATATTTTATCTATTCCAGAATTACAAATTGCTACAAATGATATTACAAGATATGTTACAAATTATATTAATTCACCTTCAAATATTACATTATCATTAACATTATTAAATCAAAATTTACCAAAAGCAGGATTAAATTCATATATTGGAAAAAAGAATGAATTAACCTTTTTATTATCAGTAGCAACCGAATTAAATGATCTTGTATCTCAAAATTACAATGATAATTTATATTATAAATCATTATATTATAATGATTATTTAGTTTCATTATTATTAACGGATTATAATAGTAATAATGGTTCTTTATTAAAGTTAATTTATTCAAATAATTTAATGTTAAACTTTTTAGCATATAATCCAAAATTAGTTGTATATTTAAATAAAAATATTAGTGAAATATCTATATTAACAAACAATCAAGATTTATATAAAACAAATATTGAAATATATAGTATATTATTACAAAGTACATTAAAAACATATTTAAATACACCACTTACATTATTATCTAAAAAATATAGTATTATTCAAAATATCATTACACAAGAATATAATAGCAGTAATGGAAGCAATAATTTAAATCTTTATTATAATGCATTACAAAATCCATATGTTTCATATTTAATTTATTATGGAGCAAATTTAAGTGAAAATACAACAACTATTAATATTATTGATTATATAAAAACAAATGCAAATATTATACTCTTTTTATTTAATAATATTGAATTAACAAAATATATGATTTTTAATGAATTTGCTTATTTACAATTTATTAATTTATCAAATATTCAATTAGCAACTACAAATATTACTTCAGTTGTTAAAACAAATGCAACACTATCTATTTATTTAAATAATACTTTAACAAATGGTGGTTTATCATCTGGAATTGGTACCACTACACAATTAACAAATTTGTTAACAAATAATACGATTTTAAATAATATTGTATCTACCAATTATATTAATAATATGTATTATACTAATTTATACACAAATCCAAATTTAGTAACACTAATAAATAATAGTACTGAATTACTACAATATATTTATACAAATCCAAATATTATAAACTTTTTAGCTAAAAATCCTGTATTAGTATCATATATGTTATCAAATAATAATTATGTATTATCATTTTTACAAATACCTAATGTTGGAATTATGGAAACAAATTTAGATTATAAGTATGTATTATATAACATATTATTAAATACATACACATTATTAAAAGAATGTGTAAATCAAATTTATAATTTATTACCAAACATACCTTATTTATATAAAAAGAGTTTAAATCAATTAAATGTACTTGAATTTATATATTTTACATTACAAAATGTAACATCTACAAATATTGTTTCAAATATCATTTATGGTAATCCAAATTTTATTAACTTTTTATATGATAATCCAAATTTAATTACATATTTTACACAAAATGTATCTATATTACAAAATTTTATGACACTACCCGGTTTAGATAGCCCAGTCATTGATTTATATGAACTTGTTCAATATTATTCCACTTATACTTCAAACCCTAATATTAGTGCTCAACTTAATCAAAGTCCAATGATTGTTGGTATTAATAGTGGTATTGGAACAAATAGTAAATTAAATACATTGATTGAAACAAACAGTTCATTTAAATCATTAATTGACCAAAATTATAATTTAAATATTTATTATACTTATTTAATTACATATCCACTTATGGTTGATTTAATATTTAATAATTTTAATTTACTTTATATGATTTATAAAAATCCAAATATTATTACATTTTTAGGAAATAATCCAAATTTATTAAATTACTTTATTAATAATCCTTATGCTGTTGAACTTTTCTTATCCATTCCAAATGTTGATAATCCGATGTATGACTTATATACATTAATATCAAATTATGATACTATTTCTTCACAAAATATTATTACATTCCAATCACTATTAAATAGATCATTATATGTATTATTAAATACATATTCGGATTTAGAAACTTTAGTATTACAATTTACAAATGTAATGAATATTACAACACCGACTATAAACACTTTAAATTACCAAATGAATAATACATATTTTTATACATTATCTACAATACAAAGTTTAGTTGACTTTATTTATATTAATTTAAGTAATAGTGGTTTACCAAACATTATTACTGATAAAATATTAAAAAATCCAAATATTATTAATTATTTAGGTCAAAGTGATTTAGTATTCTTTAATAATTATATTAATAGTGTTTATAAATCCATTATTACAAACCCACTTATTGATAATCCTGCAAACGATATTTATGAAATTAATATTCCATTATTTAATCCAAATCCAACCTATTTTACAAATTCATATTATCCTAAAAAATTATTAACCATTGCAAATGAAAATGCTTACTTTAATAATACTATTGTAAATAACTTAAATATTCATAAAATAATACAACAAAATTATAATAATAAAATATTTGAATACAATTTAATATCACCTTTTATTGAAAAAAATGATTTACTTCGCTATTTATTAAATACAAGCGACTTCCCTTATTTAAACTTCTTAATTAATTTAATTCCCAATAACCCATTAGTTATTAACTTCTTAGTTAATAATCCACTTTTATTACAAAATTTTATTGATGTTCCTAATAATTTCTTACAATTTTCTTCACTTGTTCAACTTATTTTCCCATATCAAAATATTGAAAATCTTGTTCAATCTAAACCTATTATAGCTCCATATTTATCTATAAATGCAATAACACCTAACTTAAGTACTCATTTACAAAATTTAATAAATCAAAAGTATAATAATGCTATTTATCGTAATGTTATTTATAGTAATACAAAGATTTATCAATTATTAATTTCTAATTCTACTTTTTTAACAAAAGTTGAAACAAATCCAAACTTATTACTCTTTTTACATAAAAATCCAGATTTACTTGAAATATGCTATTTAAATCCATTATTCTTTAATAATTTATTAGCTCAATCTTATATTACAAATGTAACTAATAATCTATATAACACACTTGCTTTAGATCCAAATTATTCATCTTATTTATACATTTATACTCCCCAAAATATTGCATATACTACATTTAATTTAAATACATTAATTAGCACTTATCCAAATATAGCTTCACTATTAAGTCAAAAATATATTGGTAATTCTGAAACAAATCTTTATTATGATAATCTTTACTATAATCCCAATTTAGTAACATTATTATTAACATATCCAACTATTGTTAATGAAATATATACAAATCCAAGTATTATTAACTTTTTATCTAAAAATTGCGGTAATCCAATATCTTCTGGTATTATATCACTTGTTGATTATTTATTAGCAAATCCTCTTCAAGTATCAATTTTTATTGGTTTATTACCAACTGGAGTTGATAAAATGAATATTGATTTATATAATATTTATCAAAGTAGTATATTTAGTACATATTTAAGTATTAATAATGTACCATTACTTTATAGTAGTGTATTATATAATGAAGTTTTATCATATGTAAATCAAAGTTATAATAATGATTTATATTTCAATGCTTTACATGAAAATAATGGTATATATGATTTTATTAATTATGTTTATAATATTTTTAATACTGTTACACCAACACCATTTAGAAATATATTTTTATTATTAAACAATAACTCAAATATATTACTTTATTTAAGAGAACAAAGATCTATTGCTCCATATTTAACAAATCCCGTAAATTATAATGATACTATCCAATTTATGAATATTCCATCTATTGAAGATTATAATACAAATATTGAATTATCTATTAAAAATCGCGATTATCTTAATCCAACACCACCTAGCGCTCCACTTTATACAACAGTTGATTTAACAACATTATTAAATAATAATCCAACACTTAAAACAATTGTTTATCAAAATTATAACAACTATATTTATTATAATAATTTATATTATTATCCAAATATTGTAACATTATTATTAAAAAATACAGATGAATATGTAGCATTAATGCCACTTATTATATCAAATCCAACAATTATTAATTTTTTCGCAATGTATCCTGATTTAGTATCTGCTCTTTATACGAATGTTAATGACTTTTTATCATTTATAGCAATTGTTGGTTTAACCATTTCATCAAACAACTTAATTGAACTTGTTGGAGCTACCTATTTAAAAATATATTTAAATCAAGAATATTTTTTCGTACTTGAAAATGAATATGTAATACAAAATCTAATGTATCAACCTTATAATGAAGCCATTTATTATAAATATATGAACCAAAATAAAAATATTCCATTATTAATTAATAAATATTCTGGATTAACACCATCTATTTCAAAAGATATTATATCCTTAAATCCAAATATCATTACATTTTTAGGAAATAATCCTGCATTAACATTGGAATTATATAATAATGACACACTATATATTAATGATTTCTTACCATTATTTGGTACATTTACTATCCCTAACGCAAATAATTATCCAACCACTAATTTATATAATCTTATTTCTACTGTACCATCACTTTCAGGTTTCTTAAATCCAACTCCAACTCCATTCCCATCATATACTACAATAGCATTAAGTACATTATTAGCAACATATCCTATATTAAATTCAATTATACAACAAAATTATAATAATTATATTTATTATAAAAATTTATATAAAGTACCTGCTTTAGTTACATTATTAACAAACAATCCAACATTAATACCACTTATTTATAATAATCCAAATATTATTAATATGCTTTCATATAGTTTATATATGATAAATATGTTAAATACAACTCCATCATTAGTAACAGAATTTATTAATTATTCAACTGGAAAAAATCCTACATACCCAAATAATATTACAACAAGTTCAAATTATTTATATAGTATGGATAATTTATATGCAAATAATGCAACACCAAATAAAAGTTTATGGAAATATACAAATACAGCCTATTTAGGTTATGGAACATTAAATTCACAATTTTTAGTAACACCATTATTTTATTCATTTAATTTACTTGACCAAATTAGTAAAATACCTTATAATGAAGATACTTTTTATAGAGCTATTTATCAAAATATAGGAACAGGTACATTAGATAATGATTATATTATTAATTTACTTGGATTTATTAATAAAAATTATAGTAATGCAAGTTTCTTAACATCTATATCTTACAATATTCATTTATTAACATTTTTATATAATAATCCAAATTTTGTTTATCAATTAAAAAATAATATAGATATATGTGAAATGTTTATTTTTAATCCAACTATATCATTATGTAAAACAGATTTATACAATTTTTATAATAATAGTATTCCTGCTATATATTTTAATAATAATCTAGAATTACCTTACACTGTTTATTCAATTGTTTCAAAATCAAGCTCATTAAAAAATATATTATTACAAGATTATAATTATGGTATATATTATACATCTATTGCTTCAAATCAATTGCTTATTAAATTTTTATTATATATAATTGATAATAATCCATTGTTTATTTCACAAATTTGTAGTAACCCTAATATATTACTCTTTTTAAGTAATAACCAAAAAATAGTACAATATTTATTAGATAATCCATCAGATATTTCTATTTTTACATCAAATCCAAATATACTAAATGTTCAATATAATTTAATAAATATAGTATTAAGTACACTTCTTGAAAATTATTTAGATAATAATACACTTTTATTACTTACAAGACCAAATAATAGTATATTAAATTTAATGAATTGTCAATATAATAATAATATTGTATTACCACCAAATCGAGGTTCTTTATCTCCAACAGTTCCTCAAAAAGATTATTATAATGTTAATCTTTATTATGACAATATTATGAAATATCCTGATTTAGCAAAATTAATTAATTATGCATTAAATGAATATACGATTTATAATAATAATTTACTTTATTCAATGAGTGATTATCCAAATATTATTAATGACATTATTAATAAAAATCCAAATTTTATGAGCTTTTTAATTCATAATCCAAATATTTTACAATATATTTATACACCTATAAATGTAACATTTAGTACTAAAACACCATTATATAGACTTTTAACTATTCCAATTTTAACAAATCCACAAAAAGATATTTCATTATATATAGCTAATAATACAAACTATACTGATTTTAATCTATTATTAAATAAAACAATTTATATTCCAACTGAATTAGCATATTTAAATAGTCAAAATGTAATTAGTTCAAATCCAGAATTTTATGAATTTGTTAACCAAAATTATAATAATGGTATATATGTAATTAATCTTTTTAATTATACTAATAAAATTATTTCAATTTTTATTGAAAATTCTAATTCACTCTTTTATAATATAGTTTATGAAAATCCAAATATTATTAACTTTTTAGTTTATTATCCAGATTTAACAAACTTTTTAAATAATTATCCAAATACTATTCCAATATTAATTAATATCCCAAATATTACTAATGTGATCCTTAATTTATATAATACATTAATTAATTATTCATCATCATCATCATTATTATCAATTTATTTTACAACATATTTAGGTGATAATTCAAATATTATATCATATGAACTAAATCATTTATTACAAAATTATCCAAAATTATATATATTATTTTATAATAATAATACTTATCATAATATTATTTATAATTCATTCATTAATACATTACTATTTACAAATAATTATACTAATTTAGCTTATACTTATCCTTATATTATTGACATATCACTTAAAAATATTCAATTAATACCATATTTATCAAATAATTCTTATGGTGATGATTCACTTATATTATATTTACAAACATATCCAAATATTCAAATATATGAAATAGAAAAATTAGTAAATCATATTTCTTATGTATCCAATATAAATCGTTTAATTGCACAAAATTATAATTTCAATATTTATAAAAAAGTTTATTATTATAATACTATTTACGGTTCCATTTCTAAATTTATTACAGATGTTGGTTGTTATACTCCATTATTAACAAATATGAATATATTATTATTTATATATAATAATCCACGATTATTAGAATTTTATTATAGCGATGGTCAGGTTGATATATTAGCTACAAACTCGCGTTTTAATAACTTGTTTAATCAATGCACTAATCCAACAACAAATATTACAAATATTTTTAAAAATGATATGATATTAAAATATTATTTAAATTCAAATTTAGTAGACGGTGGATTAAGTAGCGGAGTACCAATAAATCCAAATAATCCAAATTTACTTCCATTATTAAATTCAAATCCAACATTAAATGCTTTAGTTTCTCAAAATTATATTTTTAATTTATACTTTATTGAATTAAATAATGACCCAACATTAGTTAATTTAATATATAGTCATCCAGCACTATTACCTATTATTTATGCAAATCCAAATATATTAAACTTTTTATATAATAATCCAGCATTAACTATTTATTTATATAATGCTAAAGTATGTAATCGTGATTATGTTGATTTAATTACAACAAATCCAAATATAACAAATATTTATACAAATTTATTTACTACTTATGAAGTTACTTCATTACAATCTTTTTTAAATTATGACTATTTTATTCCACCACTAAAAGTTAAACTTTTTATAGATAATAATTCCATAATAAACAATCTTGTAAATCAACAATATAACGCAAATATATATTATAATTCAATAAATAATGTTCAAAGTATGATTTCATTAATTGTTAATAATCCAAATATACTTAATTATATTAAATTAAATCCAAATATATTAAACTTTATGGCACAAAATCCTAAATTTGTTGATTTCTATAAATTCTTTTATGGTGAAAATATTTCTAATTTAATCTTCTTATATCAACTTACTAATAATATTATACTAAATAGTGATGCTTCTTATGGTATTATTGATAATTCAATTATTCAATCAGCAACAAATCCAATTATTGATTTATATAAATTTTATTATCAAAAATTACCACAATATTTAAATAATAATCCAAATAATTTAGCTTCAACAAATGGTTTTGGTAGTAATACATCTTTAAATAATTTGTTAAAAAAAAATAGTCCATTAGAAACATTAGTAAATCAAAATTATAACTATAATATTTATAAATTATTTTTATTATTTAATAGTTTATTAGTAAATACACTTACAAAATATCCAGAATTATTACTTTATTTTGTTTATAAAAATCCAAGTATGTTAAATTTCCTCTTTTTTAATAATACATTATTAAATACACTTATTGCAAATCCTTCATATGTTTCATTCTTTATTACACTTACTTTCTGTCAAAACCCTATTGCAAATCTTTATGATATTATTTATCAATATGATATTAGTAATAATAATTTAATTAAATTATCAACATATTTTGATAAAGTAATGTATTTAGATTTAATTGGTAATATTGGTCCTAATTCTATTTTAATAGATACTTCTTCTGGATATTCTTAATTTTTATTTTTTTATTTTTTTATTTTTTATTTTATGATTTTATGATTTTTTTAACAAAATATATTTTGTTAAAAAATAAGTTATTATTATTATAATTCTTTATATGTTTATTATAGAAATATATAAAATATATTATTTATATTTATATCTTATTTTTATATAATATGTATATATATCAATTATATAAAACATTAGAAAATATTATTAATCAAGCATATAATTATGATATTTATAAAAATGAATTTGCTTCATCTATATTATTAAATACTTTTATTGGTAAATTTGCAAATACTACAAATGAAAAAGGATCCACTTTTTTAGAAATTATTTATAAAAATCCAAATATTATTAACTTTTTTTATTATAATCCAGATTTAATGCAATTTTTTATAGAAAATCCAACTTATTTTTGTGATTTTATTAATATTACTGAAATACAAAACCCAAGTATAGATATTTATCAATATATATATAATTCAGGTTCTAATTTAGTTGATTATTTAAATCCGAATCCAATTCCTGTAAACGATTTTTCTTGTATTGGTTTAGATTTTAAATTAGATTCATTACTAAGTGTAAATACGATTTTACAAAATTTAATTAATCAAAATTATAATAATAATATTTATTATTTATCACTTTATAATAATGAAAATTTAGTAACATTATTATGTCATAATGAATATTTTGATAAATTATCTTCAATTATTGAAAGTAATCCAAATATATTAAATTTTTTTTCACAAAATGACCGTTTAATATTAGCATTATTAGAAAATCCAGATTTAATAAATAATTTAATTACAATACCTAATATTGGAGATCCAAAATATGATTTATATATATTATTTTATCAAAATGAAGAATTTAAAAATTATATTGATTATCCACCTTCTTTTAATCCATTATCATTATGTGATATTTTTATTACACCAACCGAATGTGGTAATGCAAATGTTATTATTGATATATTAGCGGGTAATTTATCAACAAGTGGTAATTTATTAATTGAAAATATACCATTTGGTAATTTAAATATTAGTGGAAATATTTTTGGTTCTAATGTATCTAATATAGTAGAATTTAAGGATATTACAGTAAGTAATGATAATTTTACAAATAGTAGTAATCCATCAATAATAACAAATCCATTAGCTACTTTACAAAGTATAAATGGTCAAATTAATCAAGCTGTTTATTTAAATTTATATAGTAAAAATATTTATAGTAGTACAACAGATGGAGTATGTGGTAAAAATAGTAGTATTAAAATACGAAGTACTGCTCCTTTTAAACAATATATTTCTGGAGTTCGTAAAATATATATACGAACATTAAATTTATTAATTCCAGATTTATTTCGTTTATCATGGTCAGACATATCTGCTAATTCTTCTGTATCTAAAGACAACCCTTTTTATCAAGGTACTAATACAGTCATTCCATATTTTTATTATAAAAATTCTAGACCAGCTGGTTTTGAAAATGGTGTTTATAATAAACAATGTTTATTAAGCGATATCAATATAAAATCATTATTATATTTTGGTTTTACTGGAATTACAAAATGTATTTTAATGCAAAATCCACCTTTTGATTTGTCTGTTACATATGCTGACCCAACATATGTAGCAACAAATAGTAAAATAATTATTGATAATGTAATGACACCATTTCATTTAATTAATTTTATGACAAGAAATATTGTTCAATTAAATATACCTATTCAAGAAAATAATAATTCTTATAAATTTGATTCTTTTGTTTCATATTTTTATAAAAGATATAATCCTCATTCACTCTTTTATCAACTTATTTTATTATTACAACGCATGGATTTATCTTATGCTAATAAAAATAAAGGTAGTACAAATTGCGATTATCATGTTGATTGGGATTTTACAATTTCAGGTTACTATGATACTGAAGAAATACAAAGCGATTATCAAAAACCATCTTTAAAACAAAGCGAAATGGTTGATATTTATTTATTATATGAACGAATTAAAGGAACTCAATCACTTAATTATAAATTAAATATTAATTCAGTTCAACTTTTTTATAGTGCTTATACACCCGATAGTTATATGGACTTTTTACATATATTAACTTTAACAAGACAAGTATTAAGAGATGTTTATTTAGAATTTAGATATATTTCGGAGAAAAAAACAAGATATATTCAACCTTATATGTATCCTATACAATTTGAAAATTGTAAAGGAATTATAAATCGCTTTTTAAAAAATAAAATGAATATGGCTATTAAACATTAATTTTACAAAATTATAAATAATAAATTTTTTAACAAATTATTTTTTTTATTACAAAATAAAAAGTAAATAAAAGTAAATAAAATAAAAGTAAATAAAAGTAAATAAAATAAAAGTAAATAAAGTATATATAAAAAGTAGAAGTATTTATTTATAATATAATTACATTATATTTTTAAACAATATGACCGATATAAATGATTTATTATTTACAAACAAATTTGTAAGTAGTGAAACTTTAGATGAAAATAGCGAAACTCGTAATTATTCATCTTTTCAAGATTATATGAATAGAAATAATAAACCAACACATCGTTACTTAAATAATAATATTTATGAAAATGACCCAATTAATATTCAACAAACATTATCACAAAAATGGCCACAAATGCTAAATAAAAATCCATATCCTACTTTTGACCAATTTACAAATGATTTGGTAAGAGATACTTTTCAAAAATCAATATTAACAAATATTAGTGTAAATAGTCGTGACCGTGATTTAAGTAAATATATTTATTCAAATGAATTTTATATTCCTTTTTCAAAACAATTTACAAATATTGATAAACTTGTTATTAAAGATATTATTTTTCCAAATAATTATCCTCCTATTAATAATACAAATAATATATTAGCATGGCAATATGCTTCTAAAAATGATTTACTTTCATATAATATTGACCAAATTATTATTCCCCAACCCAACATTATTAATAATATTGAAATACAAACTATTTTTTATAGTGAATTAACATCAACAAAAATTATTAATGATAAAACATATACATTATATTCTGTTTCTTCTACAAATAATTCTCAAAACTTAGTTTATCAAACAAATATATCAACTGGTTACTATAATACAACAGAATTAGAAATTGAATTTGATAAAATAGCAAATAAAACAGTTCATGGAGCTACTTATTTAAATTTAAAAACATTAGAATTAACAAATATTACACCCCTTAATAATAATAATATTAATACTTTATTTATTCCAACGCGTAATCTTCCATGGAAATATGATTATGAAGAACCTTATTATACAACGCAAATAAATGTAAATACTACTCATAATTTTACTTTAGATATAAATACAACTACACAAGAAGTAAAAATAGTAAATCGTATGGAAAAATTACCTATTATAGCAATTCAAACATTTGGTTTACTAGAAAGTGATTATGAAACGACTGATATTTTTTATCAATATTCATTAAATTCAAATAAAGGAAACCAAAATTACATTGATAATAGCTATATTTATATAACAATACCTTATCAAAAAGAAATTACATCTTTTTATTATGAAGAATCATTATCATCCACATTTATTAATCCTTTCCCATTAGTTATTTCTGGTTTAAAAGATTTAATTGGAAATATTGATCCAAATTACTTAAATTTTACAACTTTTTTTGATTTATCTATTTATTTACAAAATGGTTATATTGAAGTTGATTTAGATAGCGTTTGTACTTATAAATATTGGGATACTATTGAAATAGTAAATAGTAGTGGAAAAATTGTTGATAAATATGTACGATTAGCATTTAAATTAAGTAATGGTACATTAAATAGTTATAATTATAATCCATATGGTAATTTAATATTACCAAATAGCAGTAATACATATGTTTATAAATCTTCATTAGAAAAGTATTTAGAAACCAATCAAATATATAATTTTACATATAGGGAAGATAAAGAATTATTTATTGGAAGAGCATTATTATTTAGATGGATTTTTGATATTGATGAAAATCAATTTGTTGATTATGAAGTTGAAGCTGATTATGAAAAGCGAAGATCAATATTAAAATTACTTGGTTGGTCTGTCCCAAATAAAAGTTATAATTTAACTGGAATATCAAATTTTCCTATTTATCGTTTTATTCATAGTAATGTTCAAAATAAAGTATATCAAGAACAAATTGAACAAGATATTACAAATAATATTTTTACAAATAATTATCCACAACGACGTCTTCATTTACAATTATATAATAATAAATTTTATTTTAAATCGTATGATTATATTTTCTTAAAAATATCTCCAGATATTTCAAAAAATGCAATTGAAAATGCTCTTATTCAAGCTCAAGATAACACAAAATTAAATTTAAATTCTATTTATATTCAACCAGAAAATATTACAACAGGTATTGGTGAAAATGAGTTAGATTCATCTAATCCTATTTTTGCTACACCTACACAATATGTTAAAGATAGAAAAGAATTATTTGCTAAAATTTTAGTTTCATCATTACCATGTCAAGTAACACCTGAACTTTCATTAAAAGATGAAATTGTTACACTATATGATAAACCATTAGAAAATGTATCCGGTATTTATATTGAAGTCTTAACAGAAGACTCTAAAAAAATTCGTTTAGGAACCGATTTTAGTTTTACTTTTCAAGTATATGAAACAAAAGGAGTTATTAAAGGAACTGGTATCGATACTAAACGAAATGAAGTATTTACAAGTGGGATTAAAAATTAACCCATTGCTAAAAACTTACTTTGTGAAGTATTTATTTCAGGTGCTAAATAACACCTACAAAATAAATACTAGTTTCGTAAAGTATTTACTTGTGGGGTTAAAAAACTAGCTTTGCAAAGAATAAATAGTTACACAATGTATTATTTATAAATTTATTATATATATTTATTAAATAATTATTTAATAAATATATATAAAAAAAGAATATAAAGGAAATATGATATAAATATTTATAAACATTATTATTAAAAATGAACAATAGTGAAAACGAAGTTATTCATGATGGTATTCTTTTAAATAAAAATATAGAAATAAACAATTCAAATATTAAAGATATTAAAAATACTTTTTGTAATCCTAATGATATTATTAAATGTGAATGTATGAAACAAGAAAATGATGAAGAAGATAAAGAAGATAAAGAAGATAAAGAAGATAAAGAAGATAAAGAAGATAAAGAAGATAAAGAAGA
>JACCDX011337129.1_pt1 | contig 16759 bp, 17 predicted proteins | sample 7449681 | NCBI WGS metagenome assembly JACCDX01 (sample SAMN15323450, study PRJNA562643) | freshwater metagenome | isolation source: river surface water | place: USA:Blue River Watershed | collected 2017-08-18 | reverse complement strand
TATATATAATGAAAAGTTCAAAGAGAAAAAATAAATCTCTTAAATCTCTTAAATCATGAAAATATCATCGTTCGCGTTCTAAACATGGAAATCGTTCTTTTAAACGCAATAATTCTAAGAAACATACATTTAGAAAACGTCCATCTAATGGCGGTGCTGGTCCATATAACATACACAAATATAAATTGCTTGATTGGATTGATGTCAAAAAACTTAGTTGGAGATATTTAGCTAAAAATCCAAATGCTATTGATTTGTTACAACAAAAGCCAAACAAAATTGATTGGAATTTTTTGTCTGCAAATCCAAATGCTATTGAGTTATTAGAGAAAAACCTAAACAAAATTGATTGGAATTCGTTGTCTGACAATCCAAATGCTATTCATTTATTGGAAAAATATCCAAACAAAATTAATTGGCATTGGTTGGTTATGAACCCAAATGCTATTCGTTTAGTAGAAAAAAATCTAAACAAAGTTAATGGGTTTTCGTATTGGGATTCTTTGTCTAAAAATCCAGGTGCTATTCATTTACTAGAACAAAATCCAAACCGCATCAATTGGTATGGTTTATCCTCTAATCCTGCTGCAATTCACTTATTGGAACAAAATATAAATAATGGGAGAGTCGATTGGAGTATGTTATCTCTTAATCCAAATGCTATTCATTTGTTAGAAAAAAATTTACGTCGGGTTGATTGGAAAAATTTATCTCTTAATCCAAATGCTATTCATTTGTTAGAAAAAAATCAGAGAAAAATTGATTGGAAAAATTTAGCACAAAATCCAAATGCTATTCATTTATTGGAGCAAAATCCAGACAAAATTTATTGGCTTGAGTTATCCAAAAACCCAAATGCAATGCATTTATTAGAACAAAATCAAGATAAAATTGAGATATATGATTTCTCTGCAAATCCAGGCATATTTACAACAAGCTATAATTATCCAGAAATAAAAAGAAGAATGAAAGAAACAATTGCGGAAGATTTAATGAAAGATAGATTTCATCCAAAACATATGGATGACTGGCCTGGATGGGGACAAGCTGATGACCTTAAATTTGCTGATGATTCTGATGGTGATAATGAGGAACAACCTCCTGCAAAAAAACAGCGACTATAACTTTCAAAACATACTATTTATTTTTTATTCCATGTTTTATATTCTAAAATAAATAATATTAAGAAAGTATATAATGAAAAGTTCAAAGAGAAAAACAAATCTTTTCAAAAATAAAAACAAATCTTTTAAATCTCGAAAACATCATCGAACGCGTTCTAAACGCAAATTGAAACGTAATCGTAACACCTTTAGAAAACGTCCAACTAATGGGGGTGCTGGTCCATATAACATACACAAATATAAATTAAGAGATTGGGTTAATATTAGAAGACTTAATTGGGACAAATTGTCTTTAAATCCAAATGCTATTGAGTTGTTAAAACAAAATCCAGATAAAATCGATTGGGAGGAATTGTCTTTAAATCCAAATGCCATTGATTTATTAGAACAAAACCTAGACAACATTAATTGGTCTAGATTGTCTAGAAATCCAAATGCTATTCGTTTATTAAAACAACATCCCAAAAAAATAACTTGGGCTCAATTGTCTAAAAATCCAAATGCTATTGAATTATTAGAACAAAATCAAAAAAAAATTGATTGGCATAATTTGTCTAAAAATCCAAATGCTATTCATTTATTAGAACAAAACCCAGACAAAATTAATTGGAATATTTTGTCTGCAAATCCAAATGCTATTCATTTATTAGAACAAAATCCAAAAAAAATTAATTGGCGTGAGTTGTCTATAAATCCAAATGCTATTTCTTTATTGGTCCAAAATCCTACAAGAATTCAATGGTCTTTTTTGTCTTTGAATCCGAATGCAATTCATTTGTTGGTCCAAAATCCAGATAACATTTATTGGCCTTACTTGTCTGAAAATCCAAATGCAATTGATTTATTAGAACAAAATCAAAATAGAATTGATTGGGATGAATTGTCTGCAAATCCATCCATATTTACAACCGAATATGATTATCCTGAAATGAAAAGAAGAATGAAAGAAACAATTGCTGAAGATTTAATGAAAAACAGATTCCATCCAAAAAATATGAAAAAATGGGTTGGATGGGGACAAGAAGATGAGGATTATGGACCTGATAGTGATTCTGAATCTGATGCTGAGAATCTTGACAGAAAACCAAAAGCTACTTGAAGGCTGTTTGAGGGTGTACGTGTATACTATACCAATATAATATAAGTATTTTAGCAAATATACACTTTATCTAAATTATAATAAATGTTTATTCACATATATTAGTCTAAACAAGAATTCATTGTTGAGTGAAAATAAATAAATAAAAAAATAAAATATCAAGAAAGTATAAGATGAAAGGTTCAAAAAGACGTACTAGACGAATTAAAAAACGTCTGCGTTCAAAACACTCGAGAAGATATAAAAGACGTTATTCTAGACGTCATATGAGAGGCGGTTCGTTTCAACCTGCTATGACTACACCAAATTATCCGTCTGGTTATGATCAATATTCAACCAATCAAATTGGTCCAAGCAACACTCAATCAATTGGTGGTCATTTATATCCTCAATACAGTGCTTTAGCAAATCCGCCTCCTCAACAAATTGTAGCCAATGCAAATATTCCTGATAATCTAAATCATAATACATTGAATTCATATGGCAATATTGGTGCTGGTTCTGGATTTCCTAGTAGAGGCTGAGTTTAGTAAAAAAATTGAATTAATATTTAAATACATATTTTATTTAAATATTTAGTAATAACAAATGGGTTGCGACTATTACGTTCAAACTGATTTGGTTATCGTGTACATTGATGATAGAGGTGCCCTTTCTAAAACAAGAACTAACCTAAGTTTAGAAAAACGATATATTAATTATATTCCTGATGAGAATTCAGATGATGACCAAGAAACATTAGATGAAAAATTTGAAAATACATTACAACACAAAATAAATGAAAATACTTATACAAAAATGTTATACGAAAATGATAATTGGGTCGAGATATCGTATGAGAAAAAATACAAAAAAACTTTACCACTGCTATGTCCAAGAATGGTTAAATTGGTTAAACTATATAAATCTTTTATTGCATGGGAAAGAGATTAAAATATATTTTATTCGTCGTAAAACAAACTTATTATTTATATTGTTATATTTTCTATATTTTCTATATTTTCTATATTACACCAATATATCAACAATAGTATATTCATTACACATATTTTTATTTTTATAACGTTCTTTATTGTCTAATTTTACAAAAAATTCAAATATGTTTTCATCATCTTTTTCGTATTGCTTTTTGAATTGTAATATTAAATTTCTTGGAAGTAAAAATTCGTTTTCTCCTTGCGTTTGGCTTATAAAATCTAAAAAAATATATGGAATTCCTATATCTAAAATAAATTTATAAATACAACAATTGTCATCGTATGATGTAAACCCAATTGCTATATTAAAATCATCTGTCGTAGATAAATAACTCAATTGTAATCCATCATGCACCGTGTCGTCTATTTTGTGTTTTACACCTCTATATAAAACAATATTTGTTTGCGTTAAAGGAGCATCATAAAATGCTTTATCTATCAATGATATTTTGTTTTTTATATTATTTATAGCTTCATTTTTATTGTTTCCAAATAATGTAATATTGTCAATAAAATAGCTGGAAATATCAAAAAAATGTTCTCCTTGTCTTAAATATCCATTAATAACAATATCCCATTTACTTGTATAAAATGCTAATGAATTTTGATAATTATAAGAAATACCATATTGTTTAACATAATCATCGTAAGACATTGGGTTATTTATAATAATTAATTTATTTATACCAAATATATTTTTGTTTGTATTAATTAAATTTATTATTTTATTTTGTTTTATTTTATTAACAAAGTTTGTTTTATCTATTATAATATTATCATCATAACCATATGATTTTAAAGATATATATTGTTTCTGTTTTATTGTATTTTTAAATATTAAAGTATTATTTTTTATAATACATTTAAGTATTATATTATCTAAAATTATGTTGTTAAAATAACTTCGTTTTAAACAAAGTTTTTTGGAATTATATATAATGATTATATTATCATCATCTTCTTCTAACCACAAATTACTACTTATAAAATTATTCAAAAATGGTTCATACCCATCTTTAGTATAATTTTCAATTTCAATTTCTGGAATTGAGTCAATCGTAATTTGTTTTATTGTTTTTCGTGTTTTATTTATCAAATATGGGTTTTCTTTTAATTTATGAATAGTATAAAAATATTTTTCATCTCCTATTTTTTTTTTCGCATTATTTATTTCATCAATTACATTTGTTAGATTGTATTTTTCCGCATAAAATAACGGGTCTCTATTATAATTGTCATATTTAAAAATTTCGTTATCATTTTCTCTTAATATTTTTATAGCATTCAATTCATCTTTTTGTTTTATATAGTCTATCAAAGAATTACCACCTTTTATTATATTTTTTTTATTTTTTATTGTTTTGCGTTTACTCTTTTTTATTTTGTACATATTGTTTATAAATAATACAAACATTAAATTATAAATAATACAAACATTGAATTATCAAATTATATTATTTGTTGATAATGACTTCCTTTGCTACTTTTGATATAATTTTATTAATGTTACTTTTTTGCTCTTGTTCAGTTGATCCAGACATAGAATTAGAAACTATTTTTAGGTATTTATCATTTTGGTTTGATTCCGAATCTAAACAATCAGGATGAGCTTTTACCCATTCAGGAATTTTTTTCATATTTTTGTTCGCAACTTGTTTAATCATTTTTATCATTGTATCCTTATTATCATTATCTTTAATCCATTGATTATTATCTTTAATATATAATATTTCTCTCTTTGAATCAGAGCAGTGAATCGGTCTTTTATGTGTATTCATGTCATCTAAGTTTTTAATTACAACACGTGATATTCCGTCTACATATCCAAGACGTCCAGTTTCTTCAAGGTCTTCTAATTGTAATTGAATGGAATTAACAAAATCCGTTATGTTAATTGCGTCTTTACATTGTTCATTTAAAAAGAATTGTAAATTAAATGTTTTATTATGACTATTGTTAGTATTATGCGTTCCATTCTTGATAACTTCCATCATCATTTTTCTCATTTCAGCATTATCTTTGATTAACATCATCATTAATTCTTTGTCACTAGGTTCATTATGGGCACTTACTAGTTTTTCAATTTCCTCGTCTTCTTTATTTTTTTTACATTTATTTCTATGTTTCCATAATCCAGATGATGTTTTGTATTCATTGTTACAAATATCACAAAAAAATTCATTGTTTCTGAAATTTTGCTTAAAACTATTTCCAATCATTTCCTTTTGATGTTTAGCACTGCCAAAATGAGTAAGTAAATTGCTTTTTCTGTCGGTATTATAGTCACAAATTTTACAGCAATATTTTGTGCTTAATTTTTGCTTAAAATTCATTTCCAAAATGTCCATATATAAGAAAAATACATTATTTTTAAGTTATTTTTTTAAAAAATTACAATCACAAATTTTCCCTCCTTATTTTGAAAATAAGAGCATTATGCTAAGAAACCTCAAACTAACAAGTATTTTACAAAACTTTATTTGGAATTTCAATTTTGGACATTTTTAAAAATGTCCATTTTCAAAAACCCACTAGACTTTTGTTTTGAAATTTGTCTAGAAACACGTTTTCTCATTTTTAGACAAAATATTTTATTATGATATATGGTATAGTAACAGAAAATCTAATTTAGACCACATATTTTTAACAGTAAAAAAATTTATGTATAGAAGTTATAAATTAGAATATACAATTGTGATATTATTTATTATATTTTTGCATATTTAAAACGCTGACCTAACGGCTAAAATATGAAAAAATATTATTATGTTGTGAAACAAGTATGAAATCTAACAACTGAGACAAATAATTTCTGGTTTTTACCAGTGTTAAATATAGATTTTACTATTTTTGACGTTTCTTTGTTTTTTTGTTTGTTATTTTTTTCTTTTTGTTTTTCCCCCCATTGTGTCTTTTTGTAAATGTTTCACCATCAGATTTATTTAAATATTCACTTGTATAACGTAAAATATCGTTAGGTAGAGGTTTATTAAGACTTATTGATGCTTTTTCAATAGCCGAATCACGAATTTTTTTACGATGTTTTTTTAATGTTCCCATAAATCCACATAAATATTCATCCAAATTTTTATTTTCTTTATAACTTAATTTCATCAAACGTAAATAGTGTTGTATTATCCTCAAATTTATGGTTGTTAGTTTTATTTTAATTTTATTCAGTAATCTGTTTTTACGTTCTGATACACTAACACCTAAGTCTGATAATGTATATGAATAAAAGTGGTGTTTATAATATTTTGGGTGACATTCTATTATTTTTTTTAAAATTAGTTTAAGGTCTTCATCTGTAAAATAATTATGTAAAACAGACAACATATCTTCTTTACTATATGTGTAATATATACGTGTATCTGTAAATAAAGGATTATTTATTGGTGTATTTTTAGGTAATTCATTATAATTAGCTGTTTCTAAATAATTATATATTTTACCAATTATACTTGTTTCTGGAAACAATTCTCTTATATTTGACAAATTGGAGATTGACATATATATATATATTTATTAAATTTTAAAATCCATTATTTTTAATCAACTATAAATTTCCAGTCAAACACTATTTTCTCATTTTTAGACAAAATATTTTATTATGATATATGGTATAGTAACAGAAAATCTAATTTAGACCACATTTTTACCAATATTTTTAAACTTTAACAAACAAACTCCATTTGTTAATTTATCCTTTTTTTCATCTAATTCATGCTCCAATTCTACCTCAGAATCTGAATCATCTGCTATACTCTTATCAGATGAACTACGACTACTTGACTTATATGACTCCTTCTGAACTTCTTTACTTTTCTTTTGTTTACACTGAGTTGGTTCATATATTACACTCCATTTCGTTATGTCGTCATTATATGTTGAACTAGATGTTTGAATTATTTTATAATTTTGTTTCTTAAAGAAGCTTTTGCGTTTAGCCCATTGTCTTTGAAAATTATCATGTGTATCAATAATATCTACAACAATAGGCGCAAATTCATGTTTTTGACGTAATATTCTTCCAACTGGCTGTTCAATATTTGTCATTGGTGTAATCATGAACAATGTAGTCAATGATTTTATGTCCAAACCTTCAGCTGCCATAGAATAACTTGCTAATACAACTTGTTTACTTTCACTTTCTTTCAATGCAGTTTCTTTCATGCCTCCAACATAATATCCAACCGTACAAATATCGTGATGTTTAATTGCGTCAAACATATAAGACAAAATATTTTTATATGATGCTATCATCATTATTTGTTGTTTAGGGTTTTCGGCAATCATATCTCTTAAAACTTTAAGTATAAATTCTGATCTATAGTTATAAGTACAAATTTTACTAAGCATTTTAGATGCGACAGTTTGTCCCCTAAAATCTAATTCAACTTTATTAAAATCCTCGTCTCTGGATTGAAATGTGATAGCCCTTACAACAACATTTTCATCTTTGCTTCTTTCTTGCTTATAAACTACTTGTCCGAGAAACATTTTGAATACTTTAGTGGTTCCATCTTTGCGATTCATTGTTGCGCTTAATCCTAACATATATTTTGTTACCAGTTTAAATAAAGCGCACGAGAATACCTCAGAAGAAATATGATGAACTTCATCAATAATTGTAAAACCAAAACTATCAAATAAAGAGCTAGGATAATCTTTCATTGATAAGCTTTGTAACATAGCAAGAACAATATCTTTGTTATCAATATCAATAACTTGTCCTTGAATTTTACCAATTCTAGCATTAGGATAATATTTATTAATACGTTCAATCCATTGATTCATTAAAAATTCCTTATGAACAATAATAAGTGTCTTTTTCTTTAGTCGTCCAATAGTATACAAAGTTGAGTCTGTATTATGTGTAACTGTAAAATCACCTAATAAAAATCTATGATTTCCATCAATACAAAATCCATAATAATTATCAACACTTAATTTTTCAATATTAATTCTGCTTACAAGAGAATCCTTTGTTTGTTTTCTTTCCGAACATTTTTTACGTTGACATAATACAGGAATTGTTTCTAATCCTAAACCATAAACAGATATTCTATTATATTCTCCCTTTTTTGGACCATTTTTTGAATTGTAACATGTTTTTTTACATTTTGTTGAATAACAAGCAAATCCTAAAGATCTACATAAGTATACGATATCATCAGATAATGTAGTATTTTTTTGTATTATTTCATAACAGTTTCCTTTATTATATCCATCAGAATCAATGATACCTGCTAAAAGTTTTAAACGTATTTGTCTGTCACTATATTTATAAATATTAGGAATATGTTTATTATTTAATAAATTAAAATTTCTTAAAAAATTTAGAAAACTATTTTGTCTGTATTTAATTCCATATACTCTATAATTATATTTTGAATGATAACTTAAATATAAATCAGTATGTTTATTTTTAAACAATTCTACAATATATTTTATTACACAAGAGTCTTGTGTTGTTATTCTAGTATTATCACTTGAACCATCCCCTAACCAAAAACCTACTAAATATGGGTCAAAATCAACATTACTATTAGAAAAATCTATTCCTACTTTATATCCTAATAGTGGTCCAGCCTTTCCATGAAATGATTTTGGCAAACGTAAATAATCTTTAACTGAAATATCAATGATTTCTCCTTTTTTGTATTTATTACAATAATTTGAAGAACATTTTAAAGATAAAATATGACTTTCATTGACAGTATATGACTCTCCTTGTGTATTTGTTATTTTATACATTTGTTCTTTACCTCTAGCTAAAGATAATACATTACGTGGTCTAGAATCATCGCCCATTAAAACATCACCTACATTTATATCTTGTACTTTTTTAACTGTTCCATCATACATTATTATAGGAGTGTTAATTGCTAAACATTTGCCCCAGCCGCAAAAAAGCTCTAATAATCCTCCACCTCCTTTAGATACATGGTCTAAATATTTTTCAATAACAGGTTGTTGATATTCACGCAAAGTTCCTTGGAACTCAATGTTAATATCATCTCCTTCTGTAATTTTGATATTTTTAGAAGGTCCAAATAGTTCCTCCCCAAAATATCTGGGAATATATATTTTCTTATCAGATTCTCTGTAAGCAGGAAATGTTTTTTGTACTTGAACTGGGGAACCAGGTACATAAGGTTTAACCATAAGCATTTCTTTGATTAAAAGTTGTTGTTTAATAGATAATTCAGATTTAAGTATTGTGTATCCTTTATTTCCCAAATATGTATTTAGATTTTGAGGCCATTCAATAATATCTGTTGTATTTTGTTTCTTATTCATATTCAAACTAACAATATTTAGAATATTATTTTTAGATTGTTTCCTTATACTTTTAAGAAAAGTATAAAAAGTATATTTTTTTAAAAGTATAATATATAAGATGGACTATTTCGGCACTTTATTTGAAAAGAAAAACATGCCAGAATTGGTATTGGTAGTATTATTTGCGTTATATTTAATTTTGGGTTATCAAATTCCAGAAGGTGTAGCAAACATTGTCGATTCAACAATAGGTAAAATAATTGTTGTAGTTGTTGCGTTAATGTTGTTTGCATATTCAAATCCAGTTTTAGGTGTGTTGGCTTTGTTAGTTGCTTATCAATTAATAAAGAGTTCTTCAGTAAAAACGGGTATGGCTGGTTTAGAAGAATATTATCCAACAGAGGCTAAAAAGTGGGGTTCTTTTACTCCTGCCCATCAATTTCCTTACACTTTAGAGCAAGAAGTGGTAAAAAACATGACAACTCAAAAATTTAATACTGAATATGTAAAAGCTCCATATAGACCAACATTGGATGATACACATGATGCGTCACCATTAAATGTGTAAACTTTTATATTCTTAAATTATTCTAAGCTAAACTAATTTAAGGATAATCATTACGAAGGCTATTAATCCACAATTTTTTGTATCCATTTCTATAATTTTTATCAAAACGGTATTTGATTGATTGATTTGATGTAAACATTTTGCTAATAAAGTTTAACATGCGTATATTATAATTATGATTGTTTTTCTAAATCATTATTATTAAATATTATTTTTTCCATTTATTTCCCCCTTTTATTATTTCCGCTATTATTTCCGTTGAACCGCCCTTCTGGGGTTTTAACATGTTTAAAATATATTTTACAACATATAACATTATAATAAATAGTAATGAACCTAAACATAGCTGTACTACCGAATTATTTAACCACTCGCTTAAATTTGAAGGATAAGAATAATTTCCCATATCTGTAACTATTTCTGTTAAATTGTCTGATGAACCTACTGGTTGGCAATCAATATATATTTCTCCTCCATCTGACCCCCCTTGTTTAGGGCCTTTATCGTTATAGAATAAATTTGGACCAGTTTTAACGTCATATGAATTGCTCATTATAATGGATTGTAGTTTTGTTAATGTTTCAAGCATCATATCTAATGATGATTCTAATGGACTAAAAACTATATAATCTACATTTTCATTGCAAGGCTGATATGGTTCTGTAGCTGAATAAGAGAAAAATGGTTTTTTAGGAACTAACAAATCCAAATTAAATCTTGGTATATTTACTGTTGTAGTTTCTTCATCAGACGGAGCACTTGAAGCAACTGTATCTATTAATGTTTTAAAAAACATTGCGCTATCACTAGAAGTATTATTGCCTTTTATTGGAATACAAACTAACAACGGATTTGCTCCTGTATTTGATGTGTGAACTATTATTAATTCGCCGTCTGTTTTTGAACCATTATATGAATGTAATGATGGACTATACAATCTTATTTCTTTAACATCAAACCCAGTTGCATTATATAATACAGGTGGAGACGAAGAGTTGTCATAAGAAATTGATATATAATGTCCTCTATTTGTTGCTATACATGAACTGTTATTGTAATGAAAGCTGTATGAACATTTTAAATCACATTTACCGACTATTTTGGATATACTTATATCTATGGGTGCTGTAGCATTCGGACAACTCATTTATATTATACCTTTAAAAAAATATACTTTTCTTAAAAGTATAGCAAAATATTTTTTTACTAAAACCTTTTCTTAATATAAAATATGAAATTGACTAAAGTTCGTTTGCAAAAGATTATGAACAATAATAAAAACCAAACTAGAAAAAAATATAAAAAAACTAATAAAATTCTGAAACATACTAACACTGCTAGACATAAAAAGCATTTTAATTTGCACAATGCAACATTAAAACTTTGTTAGATGTTAAATAAATGGTAAATATTTAATTGTATCATTTTCATATACTGTTACTCTAAAGGGTTCATTATAACCTTCTACATAAATAGTATCTCCATTAAATATTTGGTCTACGCCATAATCATTTAATGCGCTTCTACCTTTGAATGAAATTGGTAATTTAACATTATTATGTTGATTAGAAATTGTGTAATATTGCCATTTATCTCTGTTTGTAAATAGTGGACGACCCATTAAAGGTAAAATATTATCTTTTGATGTTCCGTTTAGAGGGGTAATTATTCCCATTTGACGATAATTTGTGTCTACGGCTCCTATGTTAGTTGATACATTAATTGGAACTGTATTTTGTATTTGTTTTAATTCTGGTATAAAATAACGTTCATCTTTATAAGGAGCATCATATGGATTTAATAAAACATCTTTTGGGCTAAGAAATGAGTTATTTGTTGGTAAATTATTATACGCCCAACTGGGTCCAAAGGATTTAGGAATGTTTTCATTTATAATATAATCTATATTATTGAATGTTCCTGTTTTGTTTGAAGAGAAATTCATATAAATGAAACATCCAAGAACTAACAAAATAATAAAAAGTAAAAAAAGAGTTATATTTTCAACACAAATAACGCCTGGAGGACACTTTTTCATGAATATAATATAGACAAATATATTATATTCATATATATTGTATTCGTATTTTGAATTTATTTATTTGTTAGTTCCAACAATTGGTGCATTGGCTAATCCACCGATGCTTTTTAACGAGTCGGATAACCCGTCTATTTTAAAGTCCTTTAATAAATTTTGAGCTCCTTGTAAAACAGGAACCATGTTTTGCATTGTATCAAATAATGTTTGTTGTTGTTTCATTAATTTTTGAGTGTCGGTTGATAATTTTTGAATAGAGTCACTTCCCAGGACATTGTCTAAATTAGCATATGATTCTTCAATTGTGGACGCGTAATCAATTCTTGAACCAGTCTTAGTTCCCTTTTTTCCTCCCATTTTGTCTCCAAATCCTTGAGGTCCATTTTCATTTGTTTGATTTAAATCAGAATTATTTGTATCTACTATTTTATTTGCAGCATTTTGTTTTAAACCGGTATTGGTATTAGACGCTTCAATATTATTTTCATTTGGTAAACTGTCTTTATTAAGTTCACTTAATTTCGTTGTAACATCATTATTATTTTGTGATTGTTGAACGGCTGGAATAGCAGCAGCAATTTGTGGGTCTTTAACATCAATTTTGCTTAAAGCTTGATTTGAATCAGATGTTTGATTTTCTAAACCTTCTCGCATTTTTTTATTTGCCATTAAAAAATTGGTTGAAATGATGGCAATTAACAAAATGACGGCCATATTTTTACTAAATTGGTATGTTAATATACTAACTAATGCAAAAAACATAACAGCATTTATTTTATTGGTAACTAAATATCCTAATACATTTGTTGACGCTAAAAACACAATAAAATACAGAAAGTATTTATTAGTTAATAATTTTGCTCCTTCAGTTGCAAGACTCATATTATAATATATTGTTTTAAAAAAAATTGAATGAAATATTAATTATGAATAAATATTAATTATAATTATAATGCAAAACATTGACGTGAATGTTAAAAATAAATATTGTTTGATGTTATGTGAACTGCATCATCCAGAAATACATGGTAAAACGGATACAAGTGATCCTAATATTGAGAATCACTATTTAGTATATGATAGATTTATTCCAAATACAGGAATGTCGTTGGGACATTTAGAAGAATATGGAGATTTAGATACAGATGATGAATATGATTCAGATAATGATATGGAGGAAAGAGGATTTAGCAATTTGAATAACGAGATGAAATTTTTAAATGAAATATATTTAAATAGGGGAAAAGTTTATTCGCATAATTTTGGTGCTCATCCAACAATAAGAAATTATCAAAATATTATTTCAAAAAAGAATTACATAAAGCCTGAAATAGGGGAATATATAATTTTGCCTACACAAGAAGCAATTGCAATTTTAAAAACATTTTGGTTGCGTATTTTTCAAAGAAAATGGAAAAAATTGTTTAAAGAGCGCAAATTAGGGAAACATGTTAAGAAAAGTTAAAGATAATGTAAAATGTTTATTTCATGAATTTACGACGTGTTTTATTTTTTCGTTTTAGTTTAGTGCTTTTTGTTTTGGATGATGACTTAGAATGAGTTGTCTCGGAGTCAGAACTAGATGTGTCACTAACAACAGAACTAGAATTATCTAATTCTTTGCTTGCGCTGTAAACATAACCTCCTTTCATTTTTTTATAGGTTTTGCGTTTATTTTTTTTATTTTTTTTATATTTGTTAGTGCTAATTTTAGATTTGGATTTACCTCCATTAATAGAAACATTAGGAACTTTTAAACTATTTTGTTGTAAAATCTGTTTCATTGTATTTATTGCTGATTGGTCGCCGCTATTTGCTTTATTAATAATTTTGGCTATATTATTTTGTGTTTGTCCGTCAAGTCTTTGAACGTATCTTTGATATTGTCCTTTATCTACTTGTGAGTGTAAATTCATTAAATTGTTAAAATTTGTTTCAACATCATATTCATTTTTTTCCGTTCTAGCTTGTCCTGGATTATTAAGCATATCAATAATTGATGTAATGTTATCACCAATAGCTTTAAATTGTATGGCAACATCATCTGTTCCACTGTCTAAATTGCCTAATTCAGAAACAATAGTATCAATTAAGCCAATTTGATTTGCTAAATTAGCATTTATTTGGCCTATTTTTTCAACAAGAGAATTAGATTGTTGTTGTGCAGCTGCTAAAGTTTTTTCGGCATCTTCTTTTTGTTTATTTAATGCAATTATTTGGGACTTTAAATCATTAATTTCGTTATCTTTGGCTAATCCTTCATTTCTTAAACTTTCTAGTTGTTGATTTTTTTCTTCAATTTGTCTGTTTATTTGTTGAATATTTTGTTGTAACTGCTGTAAATTAAGGTTGGCTTCATTAAGACTAGATTTAGTATTATCTAATTCTTGATTTTTTTGTTGTAAAGCAATTTGTGTATCTTGTAATTGTTTACGCAGTTGTGGTAAGTCCTGTAAATTGTTGTTTGTTTTTAAAGAATTAAGTTGTTCTGCAATTTCCCTTAATTTTGTAATAATTTGGGCTTTATAAGCCTTAACCTTTTGTTTTCCGGATTCGACTTTGTCTGTAATAGTATTAATTGTAGTTCCTAGACCAGCCAACGCTTGATTTAACGGACTGTTTGGTTCTTCTGTCATTTATATATTAGTATTTTATTTTTATATAAAGACCTTTTATCCAACTAATTCATCTAATTCGTGTTTAACTTTGTCAATTTCATGGATAATATCTTTTTGGTCATGTTTGGCTGTTCTAAGCCGTTCATCAACTAAATTTTCAGTGGTAATTAAATCATCGATATATTCCTTAAGCAATGTGAGTGCGTTGTGTTGCTGTTGTTTTTCTTTTAAAATATAGTCATAATAGTATGAATAATCATCTTTAACTCCAAGTAGGTAGTGATTAAGAGTGTGTTTTTCATCCAACTCTTTTTTCTTCTGAACTAACAATTTTTTTTTATTGTGTATTTCTTGCTGAATTTGCAATAACTGTAAGTCTCTTTCTGCCAAAAGTGTTTGCATTATTATTTTAATAAGTTATAAAATATTTAATATATAAATAATTAAATAATTAAATGTATAAATAACAAATATAAAATCTATATTATATATAATTTAGGATGTCTAAGACAAATAATGAGCCATTATTAGCCCCAGACGATAATAGGTTTGTGATGTTTCCTATAGTAAATAACGATATTTGGAAAATGTACAAAACTCAAATAGATTGTTTTTGGAGAGCTGAAGAAATAGATTTATCAAAAGATTTGGCACACTGGGTTCAGCTTAATAAAGATGAACAATTGTTTATTTCAATGATTTTAGCTTTTTTTGCTGCATCTGATGGAATTGTGTTGGAAAATTTGGCTCAACGTTTTATGATGGACGTACAAGTATCTGAAGCAAGAGCATTTTATGGTTTTCAAATAGCAATGGAAAATATACATTCAGAGACGTATAGTCTTTTAATTGAGACGTATATAAAAGATAAGGAAGAAAAGCATAAATTATTTAATTCAATATCAAATTATCCTTGTATAAAAAAGAAATCAGATTGGGCACAAAAATGGATACATGATAATAGGTCAAGTTTTGCGACTCGTTTAGTTGCGTTTGCTTGTGTAGAGGGTATATTTTTCTCTGGTTCGTTTTGTAGTATTTTTTGGCTAAAGAAACGCGGTTTAATGCCTGGTTTAACTTTTAGTAACGAATTAATATCAAGAGATGAAGCACTCCATTGTGAATTTGCTGTGTTATTATATTCAAAATTGTTTAAAAAAATGGATAAATCTCGTATTTATGAAATTATTAAAGAAGCCGTTGAAATTGAAACTGAATTTATTTGTGAGGCTTTGCCGTGTAAATTGATTGGAATGAATAGTCAAATGATGACACAATATATCCAATTTGTGGCGGACCGTTTGAGCGTCCAACTAGGTTATAAGAAGATTTATAATGTGATTAATCCGTTTGATTGGATGGAACTAATTAGTCTTGAGAGCAAAACCAATTTCTTTGAGAAAAAATTATCGGACTATGGGTTGGCAAACAAATCCAACTCGGATATCGCTTTCGAATTTACCGAAGATTTTTAGACGAGCAACAGGAATAATAATTATAAGATATTTAGCGATTTTAACTTAAATAGATATTTATACAGATATTTATAATTCAAATATGCCGAAATTTGATATTGATTATTCGCGAACAATTATTTACAAAATTTGTTGTAAAAACAAGTTAATAACAGATATTTATATTGGTCATACTACAAATTTTTCACAAAGAAAATTTAACCATAAAACCAATAGTTGTACTCAAACTGCAAAACGCCACAATTTAAATGTTTACAAATTTATACGCGAACACGGAGGGTGGGAAAATTGGAAAATGATACAAATTGAAGTGTTTAAATGCAATAATATGAAAGAAGCTTTAATTAGAGAACGATATTGGATTGATTTGCTGAAACCAACATTAAATACAAATAATCCATATACCTCAATTGAAGAAAAAAATTGTCAAAAGCAAGATTGGTATGAAGAAAATAAAGAAAAAAAACTTGAATACCAAAAACATTATGCTGAAGAAAACAAAGAGCATATTTCTGATTATCAAAAAGTTTATAGAGAAAAAAACAAAGAACAATTATCAGAGCAAAAAAAGATAT
>JACCDX010127472.1_pt1 | contig 16763 bp, 15 predicted proteins | sample 7449681 | NCBI WGS metagenome assembly JACCDX01 (sample SAMN15323450, study PRJNA562643) | freshwater metagenome | isolation source: river surface water | place: USA:Blue River Watershed | collected 2017-08-18 | reverse complement strand
CGGTGTAGCGTTTCACCAACTCGCTCATGGGTTCGGAAAACAGGGCCGACCAGGCCTGGGCTTTTTGGTCGAGTTGATTCTTGGACATGGGCTTGATTTTACGGCCCGCGCTTCGGCTACCATGGCGATTGGTTTTGCCATTTTTTCGGTGTACCCCATGTCGCTGTCTCTCACCATCGCTACCCGCGAAAGCCGCCTTGCCATGTGGCAAGCTTTGCATGTCCAATCCCTGCTGCGGGGGCAGGGCCACCAGGTTGAACTTTTGGGCATGACCACCCAAGGCGACCAAATTTTGGATCGCAGCCTGAGCAAAGTGGGCGGTAAAGGCCTGTTTGTGAAGGAACTGGAAGTGGCGTTGGAGGAGGGGCGGGCCGATTTGGCGGTGCACTCCCTCAAAGATGTCCCCATGGATCTGCCGGAGGGTTTCGCCCTCGCTTGTGTGATGACCCGCGAAGACCCCCGTGACGCCTGGGTCTCTCCCCATTTCGCCCGCTTGGAAGACCTGCCCGAGGGGGCAGTGGTGGGGACTTCGAGCTTACGCCGCACCGTGCTGTTGCGCGCCCTGCGCCCCGATTTGCGCATCGAGCCCTTGCGGGGCAACCTCGACACCCGCCTGCGCAAGCTCGACGAGGGCCAGTATGCCGGCATCGTCCTGGCCGCCGCAGGCCTCAAACGACTCGAACTTGGCGCGCGCATTCGCCATATTTTTTCCACCGACCAAATGCTGCCCGCCGCTGGGCAGGGGGCTTTGGGCATCGAAATTCGGGCCACTCGCCCGGAAGTGGCCGAGGCCTTGTCCCCCTTGGCCGATCTACCCACCTGGCTCACGGTGAGCGCCGAGCGCGCGGTCAGCCGAGCCATGGGGGGCAGCTGCTCCATGCCGTTGGCCGCACACGCCGAATTAACCGGTTCGACCCTGTCTCTGCGCGCGGCTTGGGGAGAGCCCGAGCGCGCCAACCCCTTGGTGCGCGCGCAGGCCCAACTGGAAGTCGACCCCCACAACCCCGCTGAGCGGGCCCGGGCTGAGGCCTTGGGCGCTGCGATTGCCGAGCAACTGCGCGCACAGGGGGCGCACTGAAGGCCACCCCCATGGCGTTGCGTGTCCTCGTCACCCGACCGGAAGGCGAGGCCGCGTCTTGGCTCCAAGGGTTGAAGGACGCGGGGTTTGCGGCCGAATCCCTCCCCTTGATCGCCATTGGCCCTGTGGCGGATACCGCTGCCGTGCGCCAAGCCTGGGCCTCCTGGGCCGATTGGCAGGCCGTGATGTTCGTGAGCGTCCCCGCCGTGCGCCATTTTTTTGCCCACCGCCCACCCGGGGTCGATTTGTCGACCACGCCTTGCTGGGCCCCAGGGCCAGGCACGCGCAAGGCATTGCGCGCAGAAGGCGTGCCCGAATCCGCCTTACGCAGTCCAGATCCCGAGGCGGGCCAATTCGATTCGGAGGCGCTGTGGGCGCAAGTGGGCGCTGCTGTGCAAGCGGCTCGCCCCTTGCTCATCGTGCGCGGGCAGGATGACCAAGCCAATCCCGACCCTGCGGGGCAAGGGCGGGATTGGCTGAGCGAGCAATTGCAGGCGCGCGGGGTTCCGGTCCAGCGCTTGGCGGCTTACGCCCGGCAAGGCCCGTCGTGGACGGCCCCCATGGTGGAGCGGGCGCGCCAAGCCGCCAGCGATGGCAGCGTTTGGTTGCTCAGCAGCAGCCAAGGCTTGCAACACCTCCAGCGCCTGCTCCCCCAGCAAGACTGGTCCGGCGCGCGCGCCCTCGCCACGCACCCCCGAATCGGGGAGAGTGCGCGCGCCATGGCTTGGGGTGAGGTTCGCCTGACACGCCCCCTGTTACCCGATGTGGTGGCCTCATTAGAATCGTGGTCATGACCCTCGAGTCCCATGATCCGCCGCTCAACCCAGAGCTCACCCGCATTCCCGACTCGCCCTTGCAGGCGCAGCCGCCGGCCCCTCCTTCGCCCTGGCCTTTGCGCGTGGTGGCGGTGGTGGCCTTGCTGGGGGTACTCATGAGTGCTTGGCTTTGGGGGCGGCTCTCGCACATTCAGGAGCAACTCGCTCGCCAAAGCGCCGATACCTCCGGCCAGGCGCTCGAAGCCAAGACCAGTGCTCGTCAAGCTGAGGAGCTGGCGCGCGAGACCGCCGCCAAAGTGGCGGTGAGCGACGCCAAGCTCGCCGAGGTGGCCTTGCAGCGCACCCAGCTCGAAGAGTTGATGCAAAGTTTGTCGCGCTCGCGCGACGAAAACCTCGTTGTGGACATCGAGTCGGCCATCCGCTTGGCGCAACAACAAGCGCAACTCACGGGCAGCGTTCAACCCCTCTTGGCCGCCCTCAAGGCCTCCGAACAACGCTTGGGTAAAGTGGCCCAACCGCGGCTCGCGCCTGTGTTGCGTGCGCTCGCGCGCGACATCGAGCGCATCAAAGCCACGGCGTTTAGCGATACCCCCACCTTGCTCGCCAAAATGGACGACCTCGTCCCGGCCGTCGATGGCTTGCCCTTGCTCAACGCCGTGGGCACCTCACCCACGCCCCTGCCCGCACCGGAAAAAAGCAGCTGGGCCAGCGCCATTCGGGGCAGTGCTTGGGAGGCGTGGTGGTCTGCGGTTTGGGACGATTTGCGCAAACTCGTGCGGGTGAGCCGCATCGACCATCCCGATGCCAGCTTGTTGTCACCCCAGCAAAGCTTCTTCATTCGCGAAAACCTCAAACTGCGTTTGCTCAATGCGCGGCTGGGGTTGCTCGCCCGCCAGTTTGACGCGGTGCAAACCGATTTGCGGCAAGTGCAAACCGATTTGCAAAAGTATTTCGATGTCCGCTCACCCCAGGGGCAAAGCGCCCTGCAGCTAACCCGGGACTTGCTCGCCCAAGCGCGCCAGACCGAGCTGCCCCGAGTGGATGACACTTTGTCCGCCCTCGCCACGGCGGCGGCGGGGCGCTGAAATGCGCGCCGCGCTCTGGCTGGTTGCGCTGTTTGGCGTAGCCGTGGCGATCGCCCTTTTTGCGGGGAGCAACCCGGGTACGGTCACGCTGTTTTGGGCCCCTCATCGCATCGATTTGTCCTTGAACCTGGCGCTGTTGCTCTTGCTGGCTTTGTTCGTGGTCATGCACTACGCCTTGCGTGCCCTCCAAGCCCTTTTTGCCCTGCCGGGCCACGCGCGGCGCTGGCGCTTGCTGCAAAAAGAGCGCGCGTTGCATGCAGGGGTGATCGAGTCCTTGCTTCAACTCATGACCGGGCGCTACCGCCGGGCCGTGCGCTCGGCCGAGCAGGCCTTGCAACTGGAGGAGCGCTTGCGCGAGGTGCGCACGCGCGACGACAGCTTGCCCCGTCACTTGCCCCAACTGCGCGCGCTGGCACATTTGATTGCCGCCGAAAGCGCCCAAGCCTTGCGCGACGCCAACACCCGCTCGCACCATTTGCAAGCGGTTCAAGTGCTGGCACGAACCCTGCCCAGCGCGGCGCAGGAAGAGACCTTGGAGGCCACCTATCTGTTTGCCGCGCGCTGGGCGTTGGCCGAACGCGACGCACCCGAGGCCCTGCGCTGGCTCGACAGTTTGCGTCAAGGCGCAGCGCGACGCACCTTGGCCCTGCGTTTGCGCCTCAAAGCGGCCCGCTTGGGGCATCAGCCCGAAGTCGCGCTCGATACGGCGCGGTTGTTGGCCAAACATGGGGCGTTTGCCGAATCTGCCGCGCAAACCTTGCGCCGCGAGTTGGCTATCCTCGCGCTGGATCAAACACGCGATGCCGCGCAGTTGCAAAAGTGTTGGGCTCGGCTCGACCCGCAGGACCGCAGCACCCCTGAGGTGGCCCAGCGAGCGGCGCGATTGTGGCTGAGCTTTGAGGGGGAACCCAGTTTGGCCTTGAAATGGCTCGAACCGCTCTGGCAGCGCATGCTGCAACAGCCTGGCACCTTGGACGACACGCAACGCTCGCGCACGGCCCATTTGTTGGCAGAGGTGCTCGGACGCACCCCACCCGATTCGCAGTGGCTCGCCAATATCGAGCGAGCGCGGCAGGCCTATCCGCGTTGGGTCGAATTGCAATACCTTGCGGGCATGGTGTGTTGGCAGCACGCCCTCTGGGGCAAAGCCCAGCAAATGTTGCAGCAAGCCGCCCCGCATTTGCACGAGCCCGAGATGCGTCGCAATGCCTGGCGCACGCTGGCCTTGTTGGCCGAGCAGCGCGACGACCTTGAAGCGGCCCAACCCCTCTGGCGTCGCGCAGCGGAGGCATAGCCCTCCCTTCCCCCCCCGACGCGGGCGACGCGCTCGGCATGGCCATTGCCTCGGCACGGACCCCGGAGACAGCCACCGCACAGGCGAAAAAAAACCGGCGCCCATCGGCGCCGGTTCTGGAGGCTTCAGGCGTGAGCCCGTCGGGCCTTAAGCCAATTCCTTGCGTGTTTCCACCAGAATCAGCGGTCCCTCATCCACCACGACCAGTGGGGCGCGCTCACGCGGCACATGCACGGGTTTGGGCTCAGCGGCAATCGCGGCTTGCACCGCGGCCACTCGGCTCGGATCCGAATTCACCCATTGCAGACCGCTGTTGGAAGCCACGGCTTCAAGGTCAGCCAAGGCCAGCACATAGGGCTCGACACGCGGCATGGCGGCGCGCCCAGGGGGCGGTGCCGCAGCGGTTGTGGTGTGGGCCACAGGGGATGCCGGCGCACTCACTGCCGCGGGAGCGCTTGGGCTGTCCATCGGTGCTGAATCGGCGGGGCTGAACAAATCGGCGGAGCCGCCCTCGCGCGAACCACGCTCACGGCGATCGCGTCCATAACGATCACGTCCGCGGCGTTCGCGACGCTCGCCCTCAGGGCGCTCGGCGCTCTCCGGCGCACCAGCGGGCATGGCAGCGCCGGCTTCCATGCCATCGATGTTTTGTGGGGCTGCATCGAGCGTGGGTAGGCCCTCTGTGGATGCCGGTCGCTCGCCCCGGGAATGGCGGTTGGGCCGCTCTTGGCGCTCACCCCGTTCCACGCGCTCACCGCGCTCACCGCGTTCTTGACGCTCGCCACGGTCGGCCCGTTCGCCGCGTTCCTGGCGCTCGCCACGCTCTTGACGCTCGCCGCGTTCCCCACGGCCCTCGCCGCGCTCGCGCCGGCCTTCGCCCGTGTTGCGGCCACGGCGTTCACCCGACTCGGATTCCGGACGTGAAACCTCGGTGTTTGCGGTCACGGCCGTCGAGCCATTCTCGGGCATCGCCGTTGGCGCTTGACGGTTGCCACGACGCTCGCCGGAGCGCTCGCTGCGTTGACCGTTCTCGCCACGCTCCCCACGCGCCTCTTGACGGCCTTCGCCGCCGCGCTCGGTGCGCCCTTCGCGGCCGTCACGTCCACCGCGCCCACGTCCGCCGCGTCCACCACGACCCGAGCGCTCGTCTTTGCGCTCGCCAGGCTTTTTGGCCGGCGTGGCTTCTGCGCTGGGGGTTTCTGTGCTGGATCCCCCCAAGAGGGATTTGAGCCAGCCAAAAAAGCCTTTGCTGGCAGGGGCCGGTGCACTGGCCTCTTTAACAACAGGGGCCTTGCCACTGGAGGCTGGGGCTGCGGCGGGCTTGGGCTCGACCACCGGAGCCGGTGCGTCGGGCAGGACGCCTTTGATGACCGGCGTTTGCTTGTTCGTCGGCTCTTGCGAGCGACGCGTGACCGTGGTGGGATCTTCGAACTCCTCGGCCATTTTGTAGCTCGCCTCGATGCGGTCGAGACGCGGGTCGTCGTGCTTGAGTCGCTCGAGTTTGTAGTGTGGCGTCTCCAAGGTTTTGTTGGGCACGAGCAAGACGCTGATGCGTTGCTGAATCTCGATCTTGGCGATTTCGGTGCGCTTCTCGTTGAGCAGGAACGAGGCCACTTCCACCGGGACTTGGGCGTGCACGGCCGCCGTGTTGTCCTTCATGGCCTCTTCTTGGATGATGCGCAGGATTTGCAGGGCCGAGCTCTCGGTGTCGCGCACATGGCCCGAACCGCCGCATCGTGGGCAAGGAATGGAAGCGCCCTCGGATAGGGCGGGGCGCAGGCGCTGGCGGCTCATCTCGAGCAAGCCAAACTTGCTGATGGCGCCAAATTGCACGCGCGCGCGGTCTTGGCGCAAGGCGTCACGCAAGCGGTTTTCCACTTCCCGACGGTTACGGCTCTCCTCCATGTCGATGAAGTCAATGACGATCAAGCCACCAAGGTCACGCAAGCGCATTTGGCGCGCCACTTCATCGGCTGCTTCAAGGTTGGTGCGCGTGGCGGTTTCTTCAATGTCGCCGCCCTTGATGGCGCGCGCCGAGTTCACGTCCACCGAAACCAAGGCTTCGGTGTGATCGATCACGATGGCTCCGCCCGAGGGCAAGTTCACCGTGCGCGCGTAAGCCGACTCGATCTGGTGCTCAATCTGAAAGCGCGAGAACAGGGGGGTTTCGTCCCGATAGCGTTTCACGCGACTGGCATGCTCGGGCATGACATGGCTCATGAACTGCTGGGCCTGCTCGTAAATATCGTCGGTGTCGATCAGGATGTCACCGATATCACTGTTGAAGTAATCGCGGATGGCCCGGATCACCAAGCTCGATTCTTGGTAAATCAGGAAAGCACCCTTGCCGGCTTTGGAGGCGCCATCGATGGCGGTCCAGAGCTTGAGCAAGTAGTTCAAATCCCATTGCAGTTCGGGGGCGCTACGGCCAATGCCCGCGGTGCGGGCGATGATGGACATGCCGTTGGGGTATTCCAACTGGTCCATGGCTTCTTTGAGCTCGGCCCGCTCGTCACCTTCGATGCGACGGCTCACGCCGCCGCCGCGCGGGTTATTGGGCATCAGCACCACATAGCGACCGGCCAGGCTCACAAAGGTCGTGAGGGCGGCGCCTTTATTGCCGCGCTCTTCCTTCTCCACCTGGACCAGGAGCTCCTGCCCCTCTTTGATCACATCATGGATGCGGGCTTGGCTGACCGACACCCCGGGGGTGAAATATTGCTTGGAAATTTCCTTGAAAGGCAAAAAGCCGTGCCGGTCTTCGCCGTAGTCCACAAAACAGGCTTCGAGGGAGGGTTCCACCCGCGTGACCACGGCCTTGTAGATGTTGCCTTTGCGCTGCTCACGTCCTTCGATTTCGATTTCATAGTCGAGCAGTTTTTGCCCGTCCACCACCGCCAGGCGGCGTTCTTCCGCTTGGGTGGCATTGATTAGCATCCGTTTCATGATGCGTTCCTTCTCTGTTACAAACACAAGCCCATGCGGGCCAAAGGTGCCGAAACGAGAACTGGAAAACGAAGGGAATTGCCGCTGTAGCCTGAACGGTCGCAGGGCGTATCAACGCCGGCGACGCAGGTGGGGCGCGTGGATGGGGGCGAGGCCTAACGGCAAATGACGCATGGTTGCTGCTCGCTGTGATCCAGAGGACAGGTTCCAGGGGGAACCTGCCCACTTGAGGTATTCCGTTTCAGTGTTTCCCAGGTGCTCGATCAACTTTTGGAGCGGCGGGCCACGCCATCACGTGGGGATGGGGTCTGCGCGCAACCCCCCAAAAGGGGCACCGACTTTCACCCCGTTGGCGGTTCGTGCTCTAATCTGAGATAAATCAAGCACTTAGACCATAACGCGGGTGAACACCATTATAAGCACTCCAAGCCCCTTGCCAAGTCCCACTGCCAAAACTTTGGTGGTCGATGCCGATTCGATCGGTCAGCGGCTGGACAACTTTTTACTACGGCACCTCAAAGGGGTCCCCAAAACGCATGTCTACCGCATCATCCGCTCCGGCGAAGTGCGGGTGAACAAAGGTCGCACCAGTGCCGATTACCGGGTGCAGGAAGGCGATGTGGTGCGCCTGCCTCCGGTGCGCACTGCAGCTGTGCGTGAAGCCCCCCCTGCACCGGCACGCGATTTCCATGTGCTGTGGGAGGACGACAACCTCATCGCCTTGGACAAACCCGCCGGCGTGGCGGTGCATGGTGGCAGTGGGGTGAGTTTCGGGGTGATTGAGCAATTGCGGCAGAGTCGTCCGTCGTGCCCCAATCTGGAGTTGGTGCATCGCCTCGACCGGGAAACCTCCGGCGTGTTGTTGGTGGCCAAAAAGCGCACCGCACTCAAACGGGTGCAGGACCAATTCCGAGACCGGGAAACCGGAAAAACCTACCTCGCCCTGGTATTGGGCCTGTGGCCGTCAAATAAAAAGGTCATCGACCTGCCCCTGCACAAATACACCGTGGCCAATGGCGAGGCCGAGGGCGAAAGACGGGTCAGGGTGGTGGGCAAAGACGATCCAGAGGGGCAGCGCGCCATCACCTTGGTGCGGGTTGCCCGCATCGTGGGCCCGTACACCTTGCTGGAAGTGACCATCAAAACAGGTCGTACGCACCAGATTCGGGTGCACTTGGCCAGCCAAGGACACCCCATCGCCGGCGATGACAAATATGGGGATTTCGAGGCCAATCGCCAGTTGCAAAAAGTCGGGTTGAAGCGCATGTTTCTCCATGCGTGGCGACTGCAATTCCTGCACCCTGTGAGTGGTCGCCCGATCAGCGTGCAAGCTGCCTTGCCCGACAATCTGCAAAATTTCATCGATCACATTCAACCCCCAGGCCCCAAGCCATGACTCGCCGCCCTCGCCAATACGACCTCATTGCCTTTGACTGGGACGGCACGCTGTATGACTCCACGGGGGTGATCGTGCGCTGCATCCAGTTGGCCGTGGCCGATGTGGGAGGCGCTGTGCCCAGCCACGACGCGGCCGCCTACGTCATTGGTATGTCGCTCATGTCGGCGCTGGCGCACGCGGCACCGGATGTGCCGCCCGAGCGCTATCCTCAATTGGGCGAGCGCTACCGCCATCACTATTTGGCACACCAGCACGACCTCACGCTCTTTGAGGGCGTCATTCCCATGCTCCATGCCTTGCGCGGGCATCACCATTGGTTGGCCGTGGCCACGGGTAAAAGCCGTGTGGGTCTGAACGAGGCCTTGCAGCACATGGATCTCCAGGGCGTGTTTGACGCCTCCCGCACCGCCGATGAAACGGCCGGCAAGCCCAATCCCCGCATGCTCCACGAGTTGATGCGGGAGTTTGGCGTCGAGCCCGAGCGCACCCTCATGATTGGCGACACCACGCACGATCTGCAAATGGCGGTCAATGCCGGTTGCCACGCTGTGGGGGTGAGCTACGGCGCGCACGAGCACGGCACGTTTGCCGAATTTCAGCCCCAATTCGTGGCCCATTCGGTGGCCGAATTACACCAATGGTTGGTGCGCCATGCCTGATACCGCCACGCCCCGCGCTATCCCTTTGTGCAACAGTGCTGATCTCGTCGAGGGCGGGCGCGCCGTGCCTTTTGATGTGGTCTACGCGGGGCAAACCTGTCGGGCATTTGCCATCCGATTTGAAGGCCAGGTTCACGCTTACCTCAACCGTTGCACCCATGTGGCGATGGAAATGGACTACCAACCCGATCGGTTTTTCGATGACACGGGTCGCTGGCTACTCTGCGCCACCCACGGGGCGGTGTACGCGCCCGACACGGGCGCCTGCGCGGGTGGGCCGTGTCGGGGCGGCTTGGTCAAAATCACCCTGCAGGAAAATGACGGCGTGGTGCACTGGCAAACCGAGTGGAACCTCCAGCCCTTTGAATTTCCGTTTTAACCCGCAAGTAACCAGCCCATCCGAGAGTGCCTTATGCAAGAACCGTCAGACCCCACCCCTGAGTCCCGCCCCGAGACTCGCCCCGAGACTCGCCCCGAGCCGGCCGCACGCCCTGATCGTCAGGCTTGGGAGCGCGAAACCCTGGAGCAATTGGCGTTCGCCACCTTGGCCGAGCGACGCGCTGAGCGGCGTTGGCGCATCTTTTTTCGGGCCCTTTGGTTGCTGGTCTTCTTGGCCTTGATTTGGTTTGGCACGCATCGCCAGGGCAGCTCCGATCCGACACAGCCGCACACGGCGGTGGTCGTCATCAAAGGGGAGATTGCCGAAGATGCGCCGGCCAATGCCGACTGGATTGTCTCGGCCTTGCGCGAGGCCTATGAAGATGCGGGCTCGCGAGGCGTGGTGTTGCTCATCAATTCGCCCGGAGGCAGCCCGGTGCAAGCGGGCATCATCAATGACGAGATCAAGCGTCTGAAAAAGAAGCACGAAAAACCCACGTATGCCGTGGTGGAGGAATCCTGCGCCTCGGCGGCCTATTACATCGCGGTGGCGGCCGATGAAATTTATGTCGACAAAGCCAGCATCGTGGGCAGCATTGGGGTGCTCATGGACGGGTTTGGTTTTACCCAATTGATGGACAAACTCGGCATTGAGCGCCGCCTCATGACCGCCGGCGAGAACAAAGGCTTTTTGGATCCCTTCAGCCCACAAACCAAATCGCATCGCGCCCATGCCCAAACTTTACTCGATGAAATCCACAAACAATTCATCCAGGTGGTGCGCGAGGGGCGCGGTGAGCGACTCAAGGAGAACAACGATATCTTCAGCGGTTTGTTCTGGAACGGTCAACAAGCCGTGGGCTTGGGTTTGGCCGATGGCCTGGGCAATCTGGACTATGTGGCGCGTGAGTTGGTCAAAGCCGAAGACATCATCGATTACACCCGCCAAGAGAACGTGGCCGAGCGCATCGCCAAGCGCTTTGGCGCAGCCGTGGGCGAGGGCGCCGTAAAAGCCCTGGGCTATCGGCCCGCCCTGCGCTAACGCGTTCGGGCGTTGGTGGCCAAGTGCGTCACGCCCAAGCCGAACACCGTTGGTGCGTCCAACGGCATTGGGGATTCCTTCTGCGCCCGCCACTGCGCCACGCTTTGGCATCGCACTTGCGCGTCTGGGAGCGTCAACCCACTGGCGCGCAGCAACAAGGTTTGGGGGCGCAAGGTTTGTAGCAAACTCTCCCAGTGCGCTTGGTTGCGGTAGGGCGTTTCAATCCAGAGTTGGGTTTGGCCCGTGCGCTGGGCCGTTTGTTCAAGGGCTTGCAAGCGCTGCGCACGCGCGAGGGTCTCTTGCGGCAGGTAACCCACAAAGGCAAAGTGCTGACCATTCAAGCCGCTGGCGGCCAATGCCAACATGAGCGAGATGGGGCCCACCAATGGGACCACGCGTAACCCTAAAACATGGGCGGCGCGAACCACCGATGCGCCCGGGTCGGCAATCGCGGGCATGCCCGCTTCACTCACCAGCCCCATGTCATGGCCCTCGACAGCGGGGGCGAGCAGGGCGCGCGCATCAAACTCCCCCAGGTGATCCCCTTTTTTATGCACGGCCCGGGGCAGCTCCACCAGGTGTTGCTGCGCCAGAGGCGCGGCCAGTGGCGTCAAGGCACCGACCCGGTTGAGAAACGCCCGCGTGCTTTTGGCGTTTTCCGTGATCCAGTGGGTCAGGCCCGCCGCACGCTGCCAAGTCGCGGCGGGCAACACGGCCTCCAAAGGCATGGTTTCGGAAGTTCCAAAATCCAAGGGCGTGGGCACCAAAAACAAAGTGCCCATGGGCTGTCGCGCGGTGCTCACAACGCCCCCGCTGCACGCAACAAGTGGCAGGTGCGAATCAAGGGCAAGCCCACAAGCGCGGTGGGATCGTCATTCTCAATGGATTCCAGCAATGAAATACCCAACCCCTCGCTCTTGGCGCTACCGGCGCAGTCATAGGGCTGTTCCGCCAACAAATAGGCTTCGATTTCGGCGTCGCTCAGGTCTCGAAACCGCACGCGCACCGTGGCCAAATCAGATTGCGCGAACCCGGTAGCCAAACACACCACGGCCACGGCGGTCTCAAACAGCACGGTTTGTCCACGCATCCGCGAGAGCTGCGCCACCGCGCGTGCGTGGTCACCCGGCTTGCCCAGCGGCTCGCCGCCCAAATCCGCGACTTGATCCGAACCAATCACCACCGCCTGCGGGTGCAAACGCGCCACCGCCTCTGCCTTGGCCAACGCCAAGCGCAGCGCCAAGGCGCGGGGGGCCTCGCCAGGCGCAGGGGTCTCATCCACGGGCGGGGCCACCGCAGTGAAGGGGCGCTGCAGGCGTTGCAGCAGGGCGTGGCGGTAACGCGAGGTGGAAGCCAGAATCAAGGGGCGTGCGTCAACAGGGTTCATGTCCGCAATTCTCTTACACTGTTTGCATGACCACCGATTCGATCCAGTCCCTCGACGTCGCCAGCCTGGCCCGCCTCGGGGAGACGCTCTCCGGCACCAGCCCACTCTCGGCGCTGCCCCGCCTGATGGAAGAGGCCGACAGCCCAGACCCCAACGCGCCGGTGAAGTGGCGTTTGCAGGGGCGGAGCGTGGCGCAAACGGCAGGGGAGCCCGTGGTCTGGCTGGACTTGCAAGTCCGCACCGCCTTGCCCCTGACGTGCCAGCGATGCCTCACCCCCGTGGTCGAATCCCTTTCAGTGGAACGCAGTTTTCGTTTCGTGGCCGATGAGGACACCGCCGCCCAAGAGGACGAAACCAGCGAGGAGGACGTGCTGGTGCTCGCGCGCGATTTCGATGCCCTAGGCCTGCTGGAGGACGAACTCCTCATGGCCTTGCCGCTCTTGGCCATGCACGAAGAGTGTCCAAGTGAGCACTTGCAAACATTAAAGCAAGCACAACCTCCCACCGAAGACGCCAAACCCAACCCCTTTGCCGTGCTCGCCCGCTTGAAGCGCGACGCAGGGTGACGAGGTCGCTTGCTTACGCTATAATCTGCGGTTTGCGGCGATATTGCCGCGTTTGTCCAATTTTTGACCAGGAGCCGCCATGGCTGTCCAGCAAAACAAAAAATCGCCTTCCAAGCGCGGCATGCACCGTTCGCACAACGCTTTGACTGCCCCGAACACGGCGGTTGAGCCCACTACGGGTGAGGTTCACCTGCGCCACCACATCAGCCCGAACGGCTTCTATCGTGGTCGCAAGGTGCTCAAGTCCAAGACTGAAGCCTGAGCGCTGATCTGACCCGAGGCCCGCGGCACAGCCATGCGCCCCGGGCCTTTGTCTTTGGCGTCGGTTGCCTCCGACCCCAACCCGATTGAACGCGTATGACCACCACCGTTTCGGTTGATTGCATGGGCGGCGACCATGGCCCACGCGTCACACTCGCGGCCTGCCGGACATTTCTGGACCAACACCCCGATGCGCGCCTGATACTGGTGGGCTTGCCCGAGGCCTTATCGGGCTTTGTGCACCCGCGCGCCGAAATCGTCGCCGCCAGCGAAGTGGTTGCCATGGACGACCCCATCGAGGTCGCTCTGCGGCGCAAAAAAGATTCTTCCATGCGCTTGGCCATCGAACAAGTCAAGAATGGTCGCGCCCAAGCCGCTGTTTCGGCGGGCAACACCGGGGCCCTCATGGCCATTGCCCGCTATGTGCTCAAAACCCTCGATGGCATTGATCGTCCTGCCATTGCCGGTCGCATGCCCAACTTCCGTGGGGGCGGCACCACCATGCTCGATCTCGGGGCGAATGTCGATTGCAGTCCCGAGCACCTGTTTCAGTTCGCCGTCATGGGCTCAGCCCTGGTGAGCGTGCTCGACAATGTCGAGAGCCCTTCGGTCGGCCTCCTCAATATTGGGGAAGAGGAGATCAAAGGCAATGAAGTGATTAAAAAAGCCAGCGAATTGTTGCGATCTGCTGCCAAAAGTGGCGATTTAAATTTTTACGGCAACGTCGAGGGCACCGATATTTACCACCACACGGTCGATCTGATCGTTTGCGATGGCTTTGTCGGAAACGTGGCCCTCAAGGCCAGCGAGGGCCTGGCGTTCAAAATCAGCGACACCCTGAAAAATTCATTTAAACGCAATATTTTCACCAAAATTGCAGCTATCGTGGCTTATCCGGTGCTATCGAGTTTTAAAAACCAGGTGGACCATCGACGCTACAACGGGGCGGCCCTGCTCGGTCTCAACGGCATTGTGTTCAAGAGCCACGGGTCTGCCGACGAACTGGCCTTCGGCACGGCCTTGAACCGGGCGTATGATGCAGCCCATCACAACTTGCTGGATCGCGTGCGCGCCCGCATCGCCCATGTCGCCCCTTTGCTGGCGGCAGGTGCCTCGAGCGCAGACGCCTCCCCAGCCTCGCATTGATGACCCGTTTTGCCCGTATCACCGGCACTGGCAGCTTTCTTCCTCCCCGCCGCGTCTCCAATCAAGATTTGGTGAACCAATTGGCCGCCTTGGGCGTGGAGACCTCCGACGAGTGGATCGTCGAGCGCACCGGCATTCAAGCCCGCCACTTTGTCGACGACCACACCCATACCAGCGATTTGGCCTTCGAAGCTTCGCGCCGTGCGCTCCAGGCAGCCGGTCGTCAACCCCAGGACGTGGACCTCATCATTGTGGCCACCTCCACCCCCGACATGGTGTTTCCGTCCACCGCCAGTATCTTGCAGCGAAAACTTGCGCAACTCGACACAGCGTCTGCCGGCATTGCGGGTTGTCCGGCGTTTGACGTGCAAGCCGTTTGCACGGGGTTTGTGTATGCCTTGAGCGTGGCCGACGCCATGATTCGCGCGGGCAACGCCCGTTGCGCCTTGGTCGTCGGGGCCGAGACTTTTTCCCGTCTGCTCGATTTCAACGATCGCACCACCTGCGTGCTCTTTGGCGACGGCGCGGGTGCCGTGGTGCTCGAAGCCAGCGATCAGCCTGGCATCGCCGCGTGCGATTTGCATGCCGATGGCCGGCATGTGGACATCTTGTGTGTGCCCGGACACGTTCACAACGGGCAGGTCACCGGTGACCCGGTGCTGAAAATGGACGGTCAGGCCGTCTTCAAGCTCGCGGTGGGCTTGCTCGAAGGCGCGGCCCGCAAAGCCCTCGCCCAAGCGGGTTGGCAGGAGCAAGACATCGATTGGCTCATCCCCCACCAAGCGAACATTCGCATCATCACCAGCACCGCGCGCAAGCTCAAGCTGCCCATGGAAAAAGTGGTGTTGACTGTGCACGACCACGGCAACACCTCAGCCGCCTCCATCCCCTTGGCGCTGGACCACGGCGTGCGTGCGGGGCAGATCAAACCCGGCCAAAAACTGCTCCTCGAGGGGGTGGGTGGCGGCTTTACGTGGGGCGCTGTGGCCCTCACCCTGTAAGGATCGTGCATCCCGTTTGTGCGACATTGCGGACTCACTCACATGAAACCTTTTGCCATTGTTTTCCCCGGTCAAGGCTCGCAGGCAGTCGGCATGCTTGACGCCTGGGGCGATCACCCTGTGCTCCAACAAACCCTGGCCGAGGCCAGCGATGCCTTGGGCGAAGATCTCGGCCGCCTCATTCACGAAGGCCCCAAAGAGGCCTTGGCGCTCACCACCAACACGCAGCCTGTGATGCTCGTCGCTGGCGTGGCGGCTTACCGCATTTGGATGGCTGAAGTGGGCGTGGCCCCGGCCCTGGTGGCGGGTCACTCGCTGGGCGAGTATGCCGCGCTGGTCGCCTCGGGCGTGCTCACCTTGGCGCAGGCCACTCCCCTGGTGCGTTTGCGCGCGCAGGCCATGCAAGAGGCTGTGCCCGTGGGCACCGGCGCCATGGCGGCCATTTTGGGCATGGCGTCTGGCCAAGTCATTGAAGGCTGCGCGCAAGCGCAAGCCAGCTTCGGCGCCAACAGCGCTGAAGTGGTGGAGGCGGTGAATTTCAATGATCCGGCCCAAACCGTCATTGCGGGAACCAAAGCTGGCGTGGAAAAAGCTTGCGAAGTGCTCAAAGCCTTGGGGGCCAAACGTGCCCTGCCGCTGCCCGTCTCCGCGCCCTTTCACTCCAGCTTGATGAAGCCTGCAGCGGAAAAGCTCAAGGTGGCGCTGGCCGCTACCCCGTTTGGCAGCCCAGCCATACCGGTGCTCAACAACATTGATGTGGCCGTGCAAACCGAGGCCGATGCCATCCGCGACGCTTTGTATCGTCAAGCTTTCGGTCCCGTCCGTTGGGTGGAATGTGTCCAAGCCATGCGTGCGCGTGGTCTCCTGCACTTGATCGAGTGCGGGCCTGGCAAAGTCCTCGCGGGTCTGACCAAGCGCATTGACGCCGAACTCCAGGGGCTCACGGTCTATGATCCCGCGAGTTTGACCGAAACCCGCAGCGCCATGGGCGCCCAACCCCATTGAGCAAAGCATGAACGCAAACACCTCTTCTTCTCAAGTCGCCTTGGTTACCGGTGCATCGCGCGGGATCGGCGCGGCCATCGCACTGGAGTTGGCCCGCCAGGGCTTTCGGGTGATCGGAACCGCCACCTCCGACGAAGGTGCCGCCAAAATCACCCAGGCCTTGGCCGCGCATGTCGGCTGCATGGGCGTGAACCTCAATGTCAACGACGCCCCGGCCGTCGAGGCCTTGGTCGATCGCATCGTCACCGAGCAAGGCGGCTTGCATGTGTTGGTGAACAACGCGGGCATCACCCGCGATACGCTGGCCATGCGCATGAAAGATGAAGACTGGGACGCCGTGAGCGACACCAACCTCAAAGCCGTCTTTCGCGTCGCGCGCGCGGCCATCCGGCCCATGATGAAGCAACGCGCTGGGCGCATCATCAACATCACCAGCGTCGTGGGTGCGGCGGGTAACCCCGGCCAAGCCAATTACGCGGCCGCCAAAGCCGGCGTGGCCGGCATGACCCGCGCCCTCGCACGTGAGCTTGGTAGCCGCCACATCACGGTCAACTGTGTGGCGCCCGGATTCATTGAAACCGATATGACTTCGGCCTTGCCCGAAGCCCAGCAAAAGGCTTTGCTCGCGCAAATTCCGTTGGGACACTTGGGAAAACCCGCGGATGTAGCCCTAACGGTCGCTTTTTTGGCGGGACCCGGTGGCGCTTACATCACGGGACAAGAGTTGCATGTCAATGGCG
>JACCDX011297907.1_pt1 | contig 16765 bp, 25 predicted proteins | sample 7449681 | NCBI WGS metagenome assembly JACCDX01 (sample SAMN15323450, study PRJNA562643) | freshwater metagenome | isolation source: river surface water | place: USA:Blue River Watershed | collected 2017-08-18 | reverse complement strand
GCACTCTTATAAAGTGTTGGTCGCGGGTTCAATTCCCGCCTGGCCCACTTAATCCAAAATAAAAATACAGACTGGATATAATATGAATTATGACAACTTGTCTAATAATGACGACGATCTTTTCTCTGATGAACCTATTTCTAAACAAACAGAAACCCCAACATCAGAACTTAATATAGACAATCTTCTTAATTCTTTGGATATTAATTTAGAAGAAATTGACTCGATGATCTTTCGGGCCAAAGTTGTCACCTCTCTTATAGATACTTCTAATTCATTTGTCTACGAGACAAATTCTTACAATAGGTCTATTTTTAATACGTTAAACTCTTTAACGAATGGTCAGTTTCAATACTCCCTTTATGCTGAAACTTTAGAAGAGTCTATTTATCGTAGGATTGTTATACTTGAATTTTTAAATTCTTGTACTAATCAACTTGACGAAAAGATGCTCGCTTTTGTCTCTAAGGCCACAAATGCCAACTTTGACAATCGATTTGTTAATACTTATATTGTTGCAATGAAAAACATTCTTGTCTTTTCAATTGATTACAACATTGCAATATACCATAAACTTTGTGAACAAATAAGCAGACAGCCAATAGAATTCGATCTTGATACAAACTCAGATATGGTTAGCTCTTATCTTGGTAACAGTACCTATATTAATAATGTATTTACCAATATTAAATCATCTCTAGGGTTTGGGACAAAACTTGAGTCAGACTAAAAAACAAATTCATCAGAACAGAGTCAATATGAATTCTGATTGGCAGTCTTCAGCTGCTTGTCGGTCTTTGTTAGAAGACGAAGATTTCTTTGATACAAGAGAATCTTATCTAAGGGCTCTTTCAAGAAAATACTGCAATAACTGTCAGGTTAAATCGCAGTGCTTATATGTATCTTTGATTAATGAAGATGCCTATGGTCTTTGGGGTTCTTTAACTCCTAAGCAAAGAAAATATTACATTCGTCAAATTTATAAGTACGCTCAAGACAACAATATTTCTGTTTCTGATTGGAGCAATGAATTAGATGAAGTATTCAAACTCTTCTCTACATTATCTAAATAATCCTACTATTTTTAACTATAAAAGAATACACAAATCTTTTTATACAATAGCTTCTTTGATGGCTTTTGCAGCTATTAACTATACAATTATTCATAGTCCAGTAGTATTACTGGCTACCCTTGGTTTGTTAGTTCATGAGCTTGCTCATTATTTTTATGCTAAGTCATATAAAGCAAAGGTATCATTTCCTATATTTTTACCTTTGCCATTTATAGCTATAGCTTTTGTAAAGATAAAAGATTTAAAAACAAAATACAAACCACATGTAGCAATTGCTGGAATGACTTTTGCTTCTTTAATGTATTTGTTTACATTTGCATTTAATTATTATCATTCTTTTTTTTCTATTTATATACCTTTACTTTTTATATTATTTGAACTCTTCTTTAACATTATTGGTTCTGACGGCGCAAAGTTCCGTTCAGCTAGATCTAAAATGGTTATATAGTCATGCACTTATTATTCCTTCCACTCATTGCTTTTAATCTTCATATGCGAAATAAGAATATGAAAAACAAGAGCATTGAACAATTAGCTAATTATGGTTTACAAGATACCATCATTCATTGTCAAAATTTAATTGGAGAACTTTATGAATCTCAAAGAGAAGAAAACAGCACTGTCAAACAAAATATCTAATTCTTTAGAGGATTATTATTTTGATGTTCAATCGATGGGCTCTCCTTCTGCTATAGACGAATCTCAGTTGGTAAAACTTGTTACCAAACTTGCTGTCGGTGCTGCCACTGTATGGTGGACTGCTATCGAACTTAAGGATTATATAAAACTTAGAAAAGCCCATTCACAATTCGAGGAGAGTATAAGTGACTTCTTATCCAGAGAAAATCCCTAATTCTGCTTCTGCTCAGATGCGGAACTTTTATTTCAATTTAGACTCTTCTAAAATTGTTAAGTCCGATCTTGAGTCTCAGATTTCTAATCTAGATGACAGAATCAATAAGATTGTTGACCATTTTACTTTAGATGACATTCCTATTATACGTTTTATTTTAGGTCAAAGTCACGACAAGGACGAGCTTAAAAAATTGTCTAAAGCCTTAGATCGCGTCGCCGACCTTGTTGAAGTCAAAGACAAGCTTATTGAGAAACTTCAAGTTATTAAAACAGCAGAGAAAGATCCCAATTGGTTTGCTCTTACCTTTGGTGATTTTTCTAATGATGTAGAACTTAGTTTAGAAAATATTTTATATGGAGATAACGATGACTGATACTTTTAATTATTCTTTTGTAAAGAACGAAGAGGGAAACTTTTCTCTTCGTTCCACTGTTAAATCTTTTAACTTAGACCACGTTACTGATAAAGATATTGTTTCTTTTTATCATTCTTTTTCTTCTTATGCTTCCTTTGATACTGGACTTTTGCCCTTAAACGGAACTGGCGTATTGGCTATCCGTACTGCTGGCCCACATGCTCAGATTGTAACTCAGCATGCTCCTGGTTTGTATCACATTAACTGGGGTGCTCACGAAGGTGACAAGCACGCAAAAGCATACTATGTTGCTCAGCCTTATCGAATTGTAATTGGCGACTTTGAAAATGGTAATCTTCTTGGTGCGAGAATGTTCTATTCTCCATATCCAATCACCAATCCTGCACAACAACTATATCATGTTAACCTTCCTAACATCAACTGTCGAGGTTACCGTGGAAATGGTGTAGGCTGGATTTGTTTATATCTTAAAGAAGATTGGTCTTCTCTTCCATTTAACGAAAAGGTTTCACGTTTCATTGAGCGTTGCTCTGGCGTAGAAACATATAACGATGCCAACATGTCAGAGACTGATGGTCCTCGTTTTTATCAAGCTAACTCTAAACCTGATTATCTTTCATCTCCTGATCTTTGGGAGAAGAAATCTGAAGAAGAAGGATTTGAGTGGACTCTTGATCCTGATCTTTGGATACCAATTAAAGTAAAAGGTATTGATGATCAGGGCAAGCATGACTTAAATGGAGAGCCACTTACTCTTGCTATGGCTATGCTTGGTAACTATCAAGCCTACTATACAGACACTAACATCCCTAAGATGTATAATGTTATTTCCCGTTCTGATTTGTCTTTGTCTAATACAAACATTGCTGACTTTATTAAAAAGTCTTTTGCTACAGCTCCTGCTATTTATCAACATGCAAAGAAGGACGATCCGTATTCTTTTACAGTTGAACATAGACAAGAGAATGGTTCTGCTGTTTTAGATGTTCCTAATCTTTTCAGTCAAGATGAAGATGAGGCAACTTGTGATGACTGTAATTGTACATATAATATAAATTCAATGACTCTTACTTCATATGATTATCATGTTTGTGAAGATTGTCTTTCTAATAACTACACTTTTATTGACCACTTAGAAGACTGGTATTCTTACAACGACGAATCAGTTACTTGGTCTGAAATAGATCAAATTCATTATCATAAAAACTATGACACAGTTACTCATTGTGCTGAATGTACTGAATATTTTGGAACTACTGGCAAAAATGAACAATCTGTCAAGAAACAGAAGAATAGAATTTATTTAAACAAGGACATGCAAGAAATATGTCTTGATTGTTTTAATTCTACAATTGATGGTGATATTTTTGGTGAAGGTGAAACTCTTTCTGTTACCCATTGCTACTCATGTGCTAAGAAGGTCATCAACGACATTGGTTGGTCTACAGTTTATCCAACCCTTAGTGCGTTAATTTATGACACAGCAACTGAGAAAATGGTTCCAGGAAAAGCTACTTTCTGTCATAATTGTGCTAAGGATAACCATGTTTGTCCTTGTGGCTTGATTAAGCCTAGTACAGAATCTCTTCTTCAATGCACTCCTACAACTTTTGATCTTGATGATAAAACAGTTACTGTTACTTCATGCTGCCAAAGTTGTTTTGGAGATGCCACTGAAGAAAACGGTCAGATTGTAATTAAATATCAACCATTTAATAAAGATCTAACTGATCTATCCCATAACATTTCTGATAACTTTATCTTGCATAATGTAATGGGAGCCACAATTGAACTTAAAGATTCTGAATTTTAATCTTATTACAAAATAATAACCCATCCAAATTAATGGAGAACTATATGGATATTGACAATATCACCTATGATGATACTAAACTAGAAGATCTTAACTTCTTTTGGACTAAGTCCGGCGTGCCTTGTTTCATGGCTGACCGCGACAACATTGAAGAAATTATTGAGAATCTTGGATTCAACATTTATTACATGATTTGTAATACTGCTGTTGATCGCAAAATTGAAACTAAGAATGTTGGCTATAACTCTGCTGCTACTTCTACAACAACAACTTATGTAACTGATCTTTCTACTAATATTGTTAAAGTAGTTAAGAACTTTGTTGGACGTTCAGTTGCTATTGTTGAAGATGAAGATCTTTATGATTTTGATGTTACTCGTGAAACTGCAGAGTATAATCTTCCTCTCATCCCTTATGACATTGTAACAAAGCTTGACGAGTTCTTCCGTCTTGTTGATGCTCAGCACGGTACCGAGTCTATTGTTCTTTTGACTTTTGACCCAGAGTTTGAAGGAAGTTCTCAAGGCTGGGGCGTTCTTGTTCCAGAGCAAGTTAACACATCTGTTCACTGCAAGTATGACGCTGAAAGCATTGTTGACCAAAAGCCTGAAAATGTAATGATTGTTGGCTCAGTCCATAGTCATCCTAAGATGGCAGCATATGCTTCTGGCACCGACCATGCTGACCAGGCTGACTTTGACGGCATCCACATTACCTATGGTTGGCAGTCTTCTGTTAACGGTGGAGCAACTCAATATCATATTGAGATGCAGATTGGCGGAAAAGCTTGGACTCTCAAGCCTCAAGATGTTTTTGAAGACTTTGTTTTTAATAAAGTTCCTGACCCTCAAGTTGTTGAATGGTCTCAAAAAGTAAAAAAAGTACAACCCCCTACGGGGGGGCCAGCCAAACCAACTTCAACCCCGCAGCAGTACACTCATCAGCCAGCGACAACCACACAGGTGGCCTCTACTCCAGCTGGGAACACTACTACTAGGTTTCGCCCTATTGGTGATCCTAAGTTTCAAGAATATCCTAATGAGATATTTGATTCAGCCGCTAAGTCGGGTGATGCACTTTTCATAGTTGAGCTTGATTACGCTGATAAAGATCTTTTCTGCTATTCTTGTTGCAACGCATTGAGTGATAACGATCTTTTTGATCAAGTTTGTCCTATTTGTGATATTATGTTCTGTGCTTCAAATGATGGTCTTTCTGCTATCTTGTCTGGAGCTGAACAGTATCTAACTAAAAGAAATAGACCAATTAATATAGACTATTATCTTTGGTCTATGGACGTCAATGGTAAAGAAACTTTTTCAAAGGTTTCTAACAAATCATTTGATATAACCCCTGTTTCTTCTACTGATGATGAATACCCCATTTCAGACAATGTAGATGAATACTATTATTCTGGTTTTTCTGAGCGCAAGACTGTTTGTTGCGACATCGAGATTTCAAACATAGAGCTTTGCACATGCCCTGAAACTGTTGTTTACGATGACATCCTTGATTTTGATCAAGCACACCCGTATGATGTTTACAATAGAACTGAAGACTGCGCAAGCTGTATTCATTATTACGCTCGTGAATGTAAGCCATATTATGAATCTATCATTGACTTTGTGCGAACAAAAAGACCGATGGATTCTGCTATCAGACAATGTTCTGAATGGGTTGAATACCGAGATGACAGTTATTTAGAAAAAGGATATTTGTATGACTGAACCTAAAAGAGTTGTTTTAGTAGGCGCTGGTGGCATTGGCACCTGGCTTGCTGAAGGCGTCGTTCGGATGCTTGAATGGAAGTTTCCCGGATCTGCTTTGATACTTGTTGATGGTGATAACTATGAACAAAAGAATCTAGAACGCCAGCATTTTTCCCAAATAGGCAACAAGGCTTCTGTTAAAGCCTTAGAGATGTCTAAACAGTTTACAAATACTATGATTATTCCAATCCCTAAATGGGTTGTATCAGATGATCATAGAGATACTGATGAAGATACAAACAAAATAAAAGCATCTGAATTGATAACAGAAGGAGACATTGTCTTGGCTGTTGTTGACAATTTCGCTGCTCGAAAGATTTTGTTTGATGCTGCTTCAAACATCGACAACATTGATGTCTTTACCGGTGGCAATGATGATAACCTATTTGGTAGCGTTTATCATTATCGCCGTCGTGATGGACACGATGTAACTTCTCATCCTGTAGAGACACACCCAGAGTACCAAAGCCCACCTGATAGAAATCCAGGTGAAATGTCTTGTCAGGAAAGAGCAGAAGTAGAAGGCGGAACTCAAGTATTGGCTACCAATATGGCTGTCGCAGCACTTCTACTCGGTCGTATTCAGCACACAATTGTGTCTGAACAAAATCCAGAACAATCAGAGATCTACTTTGATCTCGGATTGGGAATGGCCCAACCTTTCAACCGTATGGTTGAGAGTTTAGTAAACATATCATAAATAACCAGGAGTATTCTCATGGAACTCAATTCACAGTCCACCAACACATCATCTGCATCTGGTGTTGCAAACGTTCGTTACGGCGTTTACAACCAGCCTGCTCCAGTTTCTGGCAAGACAATCGGCCAGGTTCGTGAGCAGTTCAGCAAGCTCTGGGGCATCAGCTCTGACGCAATTGCCTACAAGGGCAAAGACAAGCTCGACGAGAACTACGTTATTCAGGCGAATGACAACATCGAGTTCCACCGTCGCGCAGGCGAAAAGGGCTGATTTAGCCACTTCTTCATGGGGGGGACACAGGTTTAGGCCTGTGTTCCCCCCACCTTTTTTTCAAAGGCTATAACTTATTCTATATCATTGGAGCAATCATGCTTTTTAATCAAATACAACTAGGCTTTCCAGCCATATGGGTCAAGACTTACGACTCTTATCGCTTGGAAGAAAATATTCTTGCTCTCGACAAGCGTCTTTATTTTACTATAAACAAAGATGCTTTCTGTCAGTACATTGACAATAAATGGAAGCCAGTGATTGTTTCTTTGGATCATCCTGATAATCCAGGAGAAAAAATCCACAAGACCACTACAGATATTTCTTTAGCCTTTGACTACATGTTTAACGCAGACTCCTTAAAGTCTGCTCCTAAAACTTTTATTAACCACTTTTTGGGAGACCCTGCATCATTTCTTATGATGTTTGGTGGATTGATTACATCTCTTCATTCTGATTACAGATCAGCTTTTAAGAATGATGATCTTGAAACAATGCCACTTCAGTTTATTGTTATTTCTCACTTAGATCCTCCAGAGCAGATAGCACATTTATTCCATATTGCAGAAGAATCTTATCCTACTATGGATGAGCTTAAGGATATTCTCTATCACATCCATTCTTCTACAAATGGCGAAGTAATTGATCGTGATAAAGCAGACGAAATTGCTAAGGCTGGTCTTGGCCTTACCGAGTCTAAGTTTGTAAATCTTTGTTTACTTTCTGTCATGGAAAGCGGATCTGTAGACGCATCTTATATTTATTCTGAGAAAATGTCTAATGTTAAAAAGAATGGCATTCTTGAGATTATTAAACCTAAGATGACATTTGATCAAATTGGTGGTCTTGATAACATTAAGAATGTAATTTCCAACAATCTTTATTTTTGGAATAATCCAGAAGAAGCTGAAAAGTTTGGCATTCAGCCGATTCGTCGTCTTTTGACAGTCGGCATTCCGGGTACCGGTAAGTCAGCAATTTGTGAAGCTACTGCTAGTGCCCTAGGTCTTGATTTGGCTCGCACTGGTGTTAGTCAAGTGATGAATTCTTTTATCGGTCAATCAGAACAAAACATGCGTGCCGTGTTCCAGCAAATTAAAGTCATGGCACCTTTGTGTGTTTGGATTGACGAGTTTGGCCGTGACATGTCCGGCGGTCAATCTTCTAGCCATGTTGACGGTGGCACTACTGATCGTGTCCATGGTGAGTTCTTAACTGGATTGCAGGAACTTCCTGACAATGTCTTTTTGATGTGTGCTGCTAACCAGCTTAATCATCTAAAGCCAGAGATGCTTCGCGCAGAGCGTTTTGATAAGATCTTCTTTGTTGGACTTCCTTCTTTTGAAGAGCGAGTTGACATTATTAAAATCTATCTTCCAGAAGATGGATTTGATTATCAAGCGATTGCAAAAGCTACTAAGTACTTTACCGGTGCAGAGATTAAGTCTCTTATTAAAGAAGTAAAGTTCAATATAGTTTCTACAGAGCGTCGTTATCTTAATTCTGAAGATGTTATTAAAGCTGCTCCTAGCATGCGAAACATTCTTTGGAATAAAGAACGCGATATGATTAAAGAGCTCTATCGCTATGCTTACGAAAACTGGGACTGGGCTTCCAGTTTTCAATACAATGAAATAAATGATATACTAGGTAACGGAAAATCTTTGTCAAAAGATTCTCTATGGTCAGTGAAAGGTTAATCAATATGTCGTTTAATGATGAGTTAAATGAAATTCTTGATGGTTTTGGTTCAGATTCTACTTCTGATGATAAGCCTAAGTATTCAAATAATTTATACAAAAAGTGGTTTAGATCAAAAACGCAAAGCGGATTTCTATCTATTCGTCCTTGGTTTCAGGGCATGAAGTTTAATATTGACATTGGCAAAACTTCAGCTGATGGCAAGCTAGAAAGCTCTACTAATTGCTTTGTCGACGCAGTTGACTTTGCTGCCTATACTAAAGCTATCGTCCACAACGTTGCTATTCACAACTTCCCAGCTAATGAAAGACTTGGCCTTGCTACTCCAGAGTCTTTTGTTTCTTATGGTGGCGGAAATATTAATGGACAGCCTGTTAGCAGAATATTTAAAGTTCAGTATTGGCAGTCTGGAGACAATGTAGATTCTTCTGCTTTCATCTGGAAGTGTGGACACTTTAAAGCACGTAAGTCTGATACTGGTGCTTTCATTCCAGACATGAAGTCTCCTATTTCTGTAGACTCTATTAAAGTAACAAGACAAGACATAGTTACAATTTCTTATTTGCTTGATCTTTCTTTAACTTCTCACGTTGCTAATAACGTAGATTGGTATGAAATATAATGTCCAATGAAGAAAACAAAGAACAAGAAGATCTTTTTCTCTTTGGAGATATTACTGACTTTGATTTATTTAAAGCTCAAGTTCAAACTATCTTCATTGCTCTATCTAATGAGATTGAAAAAAGACTAAAAGAAAAAGATGAACAAATGGAGAAAATGCAAGAACAGTTTGCATTGCTATTTGCAGGATATGCAGAGCAAGCATCTGTTATTGAAAATATTCTTGTTACATTTTTGTCTGATGATCCAGAAAAAGAAAAGCAGTTTAGACAGAATCTTTCTGATTCAAGACGTCAGTTTCTTGAAATGTTAAAAGAAGGAGCCGAAGATGTATTGGCTGGAGAAGATCCAAATCTTGCCTCAACCCTTGCAGATGTGGTTGACAAAAAGCTATCTGACTGAACCTGTAAATAATACTTCTATATTATTTGTTCAGGAAGAATATCTTAACTTTCTTTCTAACACATATTATCTTTCTAAGATATATCCTCTTGCAAAGCAAATGTACTCAGATATCATTTCTTTGCACCTATCCTCTTTGTCCTTTTATGATCTAATAAAAGAAAACAAAATACAATTTGAGTCAATTCAGGTAAATTTATGACAATAATGTTTGAAACAATGAATCATGAAGATATTAAATCTTATGTTCTTGATTCTTTATCTTCCGTTAATGAACGGCTTTTTCCCTACAATACTTATATAGCTCATCTTTTGGCTCGGAAAAAGAATACAGAGCTAAAAGCTTTTGCTGCTCTAGATAGCTCTACAGTATCTACTTCTACTTATGACTCTTTTTTGTCTTCTCTTTCTATTGAAGATTTAAACTTTGCTTCTCATTATCATAGTGAAACTACATCAATGTTTGATCAAAGTCACTTAGTGTATTTTTACTATGGCTCTAGCTCCAATGTTTTTCTTACTGTCTTTGATTCTATACTGCCGAGCGATTTTAATAAGCTTTATAACTATATGATTGCTAATAATCTTCTTAAAAAGATTGGCACAAATCTTGGTAAAGCTCATTTGTTTTCTTCACAAATTGCTTACCATGATTTTTCTTCTTTTATTCAGAATCAAAACTTCAATAACTATTCTGATGCAGTAGATGCAATGATTTTAGAAATGTCTTATGTTAAGAAAGATCGTGACCATCTCTTGATGCTTCTTCAGCAAAAAGATGAACATATTGATTCTCTTAATAACAAGATAACTGAAATTAATCACAAGAATTATATTTCTTCAACGTTTACTTGGTCGTAATATGGATCCTGATAATCTTAATATTCAAGATTTAATTGAAGCTTTAAAGCTTGATACTGTTGCTATGAGTAAAAAGCATACTAAATCTATTTTTGATAATCTTTTTCTTGTTGATTCAAAAATTAAATCCTCTTCTTTTAGAGGTGAATGTTCTATAAATAATATTAAACAGGAGATTTCTGTGAATACTGTTCCTACTGAGGAAATGTCAGATAATGAAAAAGCTGCCTACATTGTTAACAATACTGTAAAAACTCTATCTGATTTACCAGCTTGCAAATATTTTACAAATAACAGTTCTCCTAATATTAGCAATGAATATCAGTATGCTAACCCTGCTCCTTTTCATACTTGCTCTAATAAACTTTTTGCTTCTGACCCTTCTTCTGTGACTCCTTGTCGTTCTGTTCTTTCTCAGCAGAGCTGTTCTGGATTCTCTATGGACCAAGAAATAGTTTCTCAGTATTCTATTGATTCAACTACTTACTTTTTAATAAAGTACAGAAAAGTTAGTGGATCAATAACATATATTATAGCTGACTCATCTTGTTCTGTTTATCAAATAATTTCTCATGAATCTTCTTTGTCTTCTAAAACTAACAATATAGATGAAGACGCTGTCAGCATATTTTCTTCTTACATTTCTGATTTGCTTTCTAGCAAAGACTTTAGCTTAGAATTTCCAGTAAATGAAAAACAACAAGAAAAAGCTTCTACTTCCTATCTTTCATACGTGTTAGGCTAATATGTATACTTACGATTTTTATACAGATCCATACCTTTTTAATTACGCCGTTAGATCAGCTGCTCCTTATGGAGATGATCTGATCATGACAATCCGTGCCAAGCTTTTTAATACATCTTCTATTAATAAGCCACCTAAAGCATCTCAGATCATGTCTGAAGAATACACTAAGGAGCATTTTGATGAGCTTCTTCCAATGGCCGTAAGGTATTATCATTCTTCTCCTGCTGGAAAATGTTATCTTGTTGAAAGACCTCCATTTCAATGTAAGATTGACTATTCTAAAAATAGTTCTCATCATGTAAGAAAATACGATAAGTCAGTTCAGGGCAAAGACATTTGGATGCCTTGGACAGTTATGGCCATATATATACCAAATAATTGTAGATCTTTTGGTGGCATAACTTTTAGGCTTCACTTTAATAATGCTCCATTATCTTCTCTTGAAGATACTCTTATTCCTTCTTTTCTTCCTAATTCAGGTTCTAGTGGTGGCAACATTTGTATAGGAGCTGCTCTTTCTTCCATAAATTATGATTCAGATAATCCTCTTCATATTAAAGAAATAGCTCATACAATTTATAATGACTATTTTTCTGGTGGTTGGAATTCTGACATAAGTAACGTTATTCTTTATAATCAAGCCATGCTTCCAGCTCTTCGTAGATTAGAAGAAAAATCTGAAAAATCTTACACTTGTTCCAATCTTCCAGAAGCAAAAATAGCACTTGAAGCTAACCAACATGAAAATTATCACCACAGGTCTTATTCTCTTTCTTATGTTGATTTTTTCTATTGTTATTCTGAAATGACTTTTGAAGAAGTATTTGATTATTTTTCTTTATTAAAAAATTATTATACTTATGAATCTCGTTATGATTCCTCTACTGCTAAAGAATTGGTTAATGGCAGTTCTAATCGCAGTGCTTTTTCTTCAATCTATTTATCTGATAGAAACGCAAGCATGACTTACTCTTCTTCAACTTTAAGTTATTTACATGCTTATTCTCAAAGCTTATCTAATAATTATAGATCGATTGATGTTAATGTTGCTATTAGAAACTTTAAATTAACTGAGCATAGCTATTTTGATTTTATTGCTCATTCTGAAATAATTAGAGATTCTTTTATTTATCTTTTTGATTCTTTTTCTAACAATAATATAGACACTAGCCAGTATGCTATATTTGGCTCTTATGATGCTAATAATTTATATCTTACTAAAGGAAACTTAAATGCCCTTCAGCCCAACTGATTTAATCAGAAGCTATCTTTATTCTAATTCAGTAAGCAGTGATGATTACATTGAAATAAATTCTTTTGTTAATGACTCTTTTGCAAGAGCAATTAGAGCAGAAAATTCTGCTAAAAAGAATGAAGAGTTTGTTACTAATCCTGATTTTGTTAATTTTACAGTAACTAAAAGTGGTTATGTTTCCTCTACTAACGAAGTTATAGTTGGAGATTACGCAGATCTAATTGATACTATTTTTTCTTCTAATCTTCAAGTTGGTTCAGAAGATCTTAATATAATTCTTCCTGGCATAAGATACCTGTCTGAAACTTTGCTAATATTTGAGCGTCCTCCTACTATGAAACCTTATTCTTACAAGGCTTCATACAGAGAGTCAGCTAATGATTCTTCTCCTTCAGAGGAGTTCTTTATACCTATTCCATGGCAAGTTTATGTTTGCTCTTTTAATCCTTCTACAATGAGATTAGTTAGTGTAAAGATGTTCTTTACGAAGTCTTCTTTATCCTCTTTTGAAAATCAAGTTTATGCTCCTGCTCTTTTAAACTTTTATTCAAATGGCATGTTGTGTAGGCCATTCTTTGAATCAATGGAAGACATTGATAAGTACACCCTGAACTATAGTGGAATTATGGCTTCTGCTTATGATTGGGTTTGGAACTCCGGAACTAACTTTGACATTACGGAAAACATTTCTCAATTTCTGCGATCAAAGCTTTTTACTCAGTTTGAAAAGTATTTAACTTCTGATCCTGATGTAAAGTCTGCTTATAACCTTTTGCAGAATAATGCTATTAACTCTAATCCTACATCTCTTCATCCTAAATTAGTAAAATCTTTCTTTGTTTGCTATTCTCAAGTTCCTATTGAAGACGTGTGCACTATTGATTTTACTAATCCTAGCACTGAAGATTTTTATTATTTAGAGAATAATAATTCCATTCAATATCTTAATGAAAGATTTATTGAAGAAAATTGTTTGTTTATTCATGAGAACAATTTTGATAATGATTATGATCATGACGAAGACTGTCCAGAAGAATGCATGCATTATGACGACATAGTTAACGTTGATGGTTACTCTGATTTTATATCTAAAAATACTCAAGTAGAGATACCTGCAAAAGATCTTAGGTTCTGTTCTGCTCAGTCTATTCTTTACTTAGTTCGCCAAGGTTTTTATAATAGTTTTTCTGATCACTCTCAAATAAACAGAACATTTACTCAAGCTTTGTCTATCATCAACAATTAACCTTTGTTTCTTGACTTTTATATACCTTTTTGGTAATATATAGATATATAAACTTTAAAAAAGGTAACTTTCCTAATGTCAAAAAGAAAATCATCTCAACCTCACTTTAATAGATCAGAGGTTGCAAAGATTCTTAATGTTTCTACTTTAACTATTGCAAATAGAGAAAAGTCCAAAAAGTATCCAGACCCCAAAAGAGATATGAATAATTATAGGATATATAGCATCAACGATGTTATGAATCTTCAACTTATAACCTATAACCATATCGATACAAAGCCCATTATATCCATTCTTTACGATAAGGGATATAGAGACACCAAGTATCTTGGTGAAATTATTGACGAAGCTATGTCAGCGAGAGTTGGTTCCAATGTCAGAAAATAATGATTTTCAGTTTAATCAACAAAACACCAATCCATTTATTGACCCTGTTTCAGAATACGTTTCAACAGATGTAATTACAGATTTGAAATCTGGAATTTACAATTTGTTCTTAAGCCTTTTGAACAACCTTGTGGTACAATATGGTCCTGTAGAAGCTATTAAAATGTCTACAGAGTTTTTAGATACAATATCAGATACCTTTAAAAAAACACTAGAATAATTGGAGAAATAAAATGATAGACCCACGCAATACCGTAATACTTACAGCAGGTATTATTTCAGATCCTGAGCTTGTTGCTAATGGAAACATTGCAAAGTTCAGAATTGCCGTGGATTACGCAGGTAGCGAAAAAGGTGCAGGAGCATCTAGCGGCTACTTTGATGTAGTTTACTACCTTAAGGATGGCTCAGAGCCAGCATCAAAGAACGCTGCATTCGTTATTTCGCAACTGCAGAACAGCAAGATGAAGAAGGGTTCACAAGTTCAGCTTGTTGGCCGTCTCGTTCAAGAGCGTTGGCAGCAAGAAGGACAAAACCGCTCCAAGACAGTAATTGTTGCAGAAGCACTGACTTATGCTGGATCTAACTTCCAGAAGTCTTCTGACGCACCTACTAAGTCAGAGCCATCAGCATCTATTCCGGATGAGTTCTGATTTTAATCAGTCTTTAGTAGACTCTTTAATAGAAGAAGCTTTATCTCCTCCTAAGGCTCCAGATCGTTCTTTTGGACATCTGGGCTTTATGGAGGGTGATATGGTTTCTTCTATTTTTTCTGCTATTCAAGATAGACTTCCTAACGAAACCTTTCTCAAAGTAGTTAAAGAGTCTAGAGAAAACTATACTTCCTACACTGTTCCTCAAAAGATAACTGATTTACATACAGTTACTCACAATTGTAGAAAGTGTAGTTTTTCTGGGATAACACCTAGTCTTCCAAAATGGAATGTAGAGAACCCAGACGTTTTGTTTATATTAGAATCTTCTAACATAGATCAAAACGCTTCTGCTACTTTTGTTTCCGTTTTAAAAGAGACTGGTTTTAAATCTGATAACGTATGTCTTACATATCTTTTAAGATGTCCCACTAAAGACATACAAGACCAATACATACAAAATTGTCAGTCTTTCTTGCATCAAGAAATTCAAATAATGAATCCAAAACTTATCTGCCCTATTGGCGGAACAGTATTGTCGTCATTGCTTGGTTTTGATGTAAAACTAAAAGACTACAAGAGTAGGATAACTTGGCTGGGTTCTTGGCCTATTTATCCTTTATATTCTTTAGCATATATTAATAAAGCCGGAGATTCGGCTCTAGCCGATTTTAAGGCAGATATGAATCAAGCGTACCAATTTTGCTATAAGAAAGTAGCTAATAATGACTCAGATTGATAATTACTTAGATGATCTTGATTTAACATCAGATCAAGATATGGATTCTTTTAAGCAGCTCGTCATTGCTGATATCAAAGGATCAATATCTGAAGAAGAAAAAATTTATCTTTTAAACAATCTATCTCTTTGGAACTATAATCTTCAAGTTCTCAGAAGAGATATGGAACTTCAGCTTTCTTGCCAGAAGTCTAAGATCAAAATGCAAACAGCTAATCTTGAAGAGATGTCTGACGAAGAGAAAGCTCAAACTAAGATCTTTGTTAATGATCAGCACAAATGGCGCATGTCTGCACTTAAGTTTTTGTCTAATATAGAGCGTAAAGCTTTATATGTCAAAATGCTATTGACAAACGCTTAACATTCTATTATGGTATATGTATGTCCATTAACGTAGTAGAAAAAATATCATCTTTACAGCCAACTATATTTGAAGAAGATTCTTATTCTTTTTTGATTTTTTATCAAACTCTTAAAGAATGGTATGTCTATGACAGTAACATTCTTGGTTTAGATTTTGTTAATTCTCAAATTAATAAGTTTTCTCTCGTTGATGGACGCATACCAGTTTTTAAAAATGTTTCTTCTGACGTCTTTAGTGACTACTGGTCTTCTGTTCCTCTTGGAGTGATAAGATATAAACTTCTTGAAGATATGACTTGCGGATTACTGAATGATTATAAGAAAACTCCTGGCTACACTGTAGAAGGAATGTACTGGGATAATGGGTTTTTTTATTTAGTTAGAGACCAAGATAAACTAATACAATCTAAAATGTTTATTGATCTCGAGACTAAAAATAGAGCTGCTTATCCTTAGTTTAATTGGCCCCTGTAGCTCAGCTGGATAGAGCATCGGACTTCTAATCCGCAGGTCGCATGTTCGAATCATGCCGGGGGCGCACTATGAAATATAAAGTGATTGCTAAACTAGACGAAAATAAATATAAGTCTTGTGAAGGTATGGATCCAAATCTATGGCCTAGACTAAAAGATAAAGTGTATACTCTTAACACGTGGCCTAGTAGAGAATGGGCAGAATGGTCCGCACAAAGCCACAGAGAATATCAATTCTCTAACTTAGATACCAACACAGTACAAATAATAGAAGTGGATGATTCCAATGAATAATGAACCAGAAAATATTGAAGAAGAAACAGAAGAAAAAACTTTTGCTGAAAAAGTAGAAGAATCTGTTACTTGGGTTGTTAACATGATGAATGAGGGCAAAGCAAACCCCAAAGATGTCTACCCACCAAATAGATACCATGGCGACTGACGACATTGAAATGGACT
>JACCDX011665009.1_pt1 | contig 16768 bp, 19 predicted proteins | sample 7449681 | NCBI WGS metagenome assembly JACCDX01 (sample SAMN15323450, study PRJNA562643) | freshwater metagenome | isolation source: river surface water | place: USA:Blue River Watershed | collected 2017-08-18 | reverse complement strand
TTAAGGAATCCCAGGAATTCCAGCGCTAAGTACGTTCGTGGCATGAATTTTTGGAATTCAGTGGTGGCGATTCAGGGATTCGAACCCCGGACCTGCGGATTATGATGAAAATCGCTCCAGTTTTCATCAACTAAATCAATAGGTTGCGGGGGTCAAACCCCACCGCGTAATGAATCGTTTAATGCGGGTGTGGTGCTTTGGGTGGAATTCGAACCGTTACATAAGTAACGCTAAGGGTAAGTTTTTACATTAAGTAGGTTTTCGTATCAGGAAGACTTTTTGCCAAAGAAGCGGATCCCCGTGCCCACGGTGCTCTGAAACTCGCTCTGATATGTAAGCTCCTACCGATGAGCTACCGCAATGAATTTCGCGAAAAATGGCTTGGGTTTTATGACTTCAACGACCTGTTTTAAGCGCTGGCGTGGTGTCCGGTCGTTAGGTACTTGCCGGCGCTCGATGTTTCAAGCTCCGCGAAGAGCCACTCCTGAAACCAACGAATTTTTGGCAGCATTGCTCGTGATTTCAGTGCATTGAACGTATAACCGCTGACTTTAATACCCTGCAAACCTAAGGGTGCGATTAGCCGGCCGCTTTGTAGCTCGCGCTCCACAAGCAGCAAACTTTCTAGGCAGACCCCGAGTCCATCAACAGCCGCACTCACGGCCATAAATGATCGGTCAAACCGCAGTCCGCGTGCGATGTCTAGGCGCACCTTTTTATTTGCGGCCACCCAATCGCGCCAACTCACGAGACACCATTCGCTATGAATCAACTGATGCTGTCGCAAATCCTCTGCTTTGAGTATCGGACCCTTCTCCTCTAATAGCGCGGGAGAGCATAGTGGCACAACTGTTTCTGTGGGGAAGGGTAGGGCCAGGATGCTAGATGACTGAACTCGGGTAAAACCATAGCGAATATCGACATCAGTGGCTTCGCTCGTTAGATCCATGGCGCCCGTGGATGCATTTACGCGTACATCAATGTCTGGATAGCGGGCGCTAAAGCGGGCGAGCCGTGGCATCAACCACTGGGCGGCAATGCTGGGAGCGCAGTGAATGGTGAGGATGTCGCTCTTTTCAAAGCGACTTACGTTACGTGCGGCTGTCTCAATCTTGGCAAAGGCGGAGGAGACATCCTCGCTGAATCGCCTGCCTGCGTCGGTCAGCACCACCGAGCGGTGGATGCGATGGAAAAGTTTCGCGTTGACCTGCTCTTCCAGGGTCTTTATTTGGTGGCTGATTGCAGACGGGGACACATAGAGTTCTTCTGCTGCAACTGCAAAAGAAGAGTGCCTCGCGGCGGCTTCAAAGGCTTGTAAGGCCTTAATTGAGAGACGATTTGGCATAGCAATATTTACATGAATTTAATTCATTTATTGTAGCAAATTAATCTTTTGACCTCAGAGATTCAAGCCCCCAAACTCTCCTCAAGAAGTCGATGACGCTAGGCTCAACAAGTCGGCCACCCCAAGAACCTAGAGGAGAACCCCTTGAATACAAGAGAAATCACCTTGCGCTCACAACTCGCAGAGCGGGCTTATAGGATCCGTCGCAATGCGGTGCTGATGGGCGAGGTGCAGGGCCAAGGCTATGTGGGGCAGGCGCTCGACATCGCTGACGTGCTGGCCGTTGCTTACTTTCATGCCATGCAATACCAGCCGAGTGATCCGGGTTGGGAGGGGCGTGATCGTTTCCTTCTGTCTAACGGCCATTACGCCATTGCCTTGTATGCAGCACTGATTGAGGCCAAGATCATTCCTGAGTCAGAGCTTGAAACTTATGGCAGTGACGATTCGCGTCTGCCGATGTCGGGAATGTCGAGTTACACGCCCGGAATGGAAATGTCCGGTGGATCGCTGGGCCAGGGTCTCACGATCGCCGTCGGTCATGCGCTGGGATTGAAGCGCAAGCGGTCCAAGTCCAGGGTCTTCACCCTGTTTTCCGATGGCGAACTGGATGAAGGCGCTATCTGGGAGGGGCTGATGTCTGCAGCTCACTGGAAACTCGACAACATGATTGCGATAGTTGACGTGAATAATCAGCAGGCTGATGGGCCTTCATCTCAGGTGATGGCGTTTGAGCCACTCACCGAAAAAATGCAGGCTTTTGGCTGGTACACCCAACGCATTAATGGCAACGATCTTGATGCTGTGATTGCCGCTTTCGACAACGCCCTGACATATGCAGCGCCACAGCCACGCATGATCATCTGCGACACCAAGATGGGTTGTGGTGTACCGTTTTTAGAACAACGCGAAAAGAATCACTTCATCCGAGTTGAACCCGAAGAGTGGCAACTTGCTCTGCAGGCGCTTGAAGCCGGGAGATCGAAATGAATATAGTGGTCGCAAACCCAAAACTAAAGACATCCGCGATGATTGCCTCTATCGCGGGCGAGGGTCAGCGCACTAAAGCTGCTCCCTTTGGTGAGGCGTTGGTGAAACTGGGTCAGTCTCGTAGCGAGGTGGTTGGCATGACCGCTGATCTTGCAAAGTACACCGACCTTCACATCTTTGCCAAGGTTTTTCCGGATCGCTTCTATCAGATGGGTATGGCCGAGCAGCTGCTGATGGGTGCGGCCGCAGGCATGGCCAAAGAAGGCGCAATTCCTTTTGTTACGACCTATGCCGTATTCGGTACTCGTAGAGCCTATGACTTCATTCACCAGACCATTGGCGAAGACAATCTGAGCGTAAAAATCGCTTGTGCGCTGCCGGGGTTGACCACCGGCTATGGACCTAGCCACCAGGCTGCTGAAGACCTAGCTTTGATGCGTGCGATGCCCAACATGATGGTGATCGATCCATGCGATGCATTGGATATTGAGCAGATAGTGCCTGCGATTGCAGCCTACCAGGGACCTGTTTACATGCGCCTTCTTCGTGGCAACGTACCACTAGTGCTTGACGAGTACAGCTACAAGTTTGAGATCGGAAAAGCGAAAGTCTTACGAGAGGGTAGGGATGTGCTGGTGATTTCCTCTGGCATTTTGACCATGCGCGCACTGGAGGCCGCAAAGGCACTGCAGGCCGATCAGGTCGATGTCGCTGTCTTGCACGTGCCCACGATCAAGCCCCTGGATGTATCGACCATTCTGCGCGAAGCAGGTACGTCCGGCCGTCTTGTGGTCGTGGCCGAAAATCATACGGAAATTGGTGGCCTAGGCGAGGCGGTTGCAACGGCGTTGCTGAAAAACGGCGTAACGCCGCCATTTAGACAGATTGCACTTCCCGATGCCTATTTGGATGCGGGCGCGCTGCCGACACTGCATGACCGTTATGGCATCTCCGCGAGCGCAATCTGCGCCAGCATCAAACAATGGTTGTAAATCCTGATTTAACGAAGAGAGGAATTTTCACTATGTCAGCAGAAGGACTTTTGGCCGGCAAGGTCGCAGTTATTACCGGTGCTGCTTCGCCCCGTGGCATTGGCATTGCTACTGCACGGATGTTTGCAAAGCATGGCGCCCGAATCGCCATTTTTGACATCGATGAGCAAGCAGCACAGACAGCGGCCGCATCGATAGGGCCCGAGCATCGTGGCTATCTTTGCAATGTCACTGACAAAGCGCAGTGTGATGCCGCAGTAAACCACGTTGTCGCAGATATGGGACGGCTGGATATTCTCATCAATAACGCCGGTATCACACAGCCCGTCAAGACTCTCGAGATTGACCCCAAAAGCTGGGATCGCATCATGGATGTAAACCTTCGCGGTGTTTTATATATGTCGCAGGCCGTAATACCGCAAATGAAAAAGCAGAAATCTGGATCGATTGCCTGTATGTCTTCTGTCTCAGCACAGCGTGGCGGCGGCATTCTCGGCGGCCCGCATTATTCTGCAGCAAAAGCTGGTGTTCTCGGTCTCGCGAAAGCCATGGCCCGAGAGCTTGGCATCGACGGTATTCGTGTGAACTGTGTCACACCAGGCCTTATTCACACTGACATCAATGCCGACAAAATCAGTGATGAGAAGCGGAAAGAGATCATTGCAGGAATTCCGCTGAACCGTGTGGGTGTTCCAGACGATGTAGCGGGTGCATTTTTGTTTCTTGCCTCAAATCTTTCGTCGTACCTTACCGGCAATACGATTGATGTAAATGGCGGTATGTTGATACACGGATAAGAAAAATTGGTCGAAATATAGTTCTTCGCATTGTATTAATTGCTTGAGTTGTTCCTTGATTTTTAAACGTTGATTAAATTAGGAGACTGAGATGAAGTTGAAATTATCCGCTTTTTTAGGCATGGCTTTAATAAGTACCTCGGTATTGGCACAGCAGAAGCTTGTTCTCGGACACGGCGCTGCACCCGGAAACCCCCGTCACGAAGCTTCGATATTATTTGCCAACAAAGTGAAGGAGAAATCAGGCGGCAAGATAGAAGTCCAGGTCGCTCCTAGCGCACAGCTTGGCGATGACGCCGCCATGGTTACCGCATTGCGTTCGGGAACCTTGGATATGTCTGCAAACTCGCAGGGAGCAGTCTCGAATGTTGTGCCGGAGTATGCAGCGTTCGGAATGCCGTTCTTATTTTCTAATTTAAGTGCTGCATGGCGGGTCCTTGACGGCCCCCTTGGCAAAGAACTCGCGCAGAAATCCGAAGAGAAAGGTATGGTAGTTCTTGGCTATTGGGACAATGGTATTCGCCATATGTCAAACAGCAAAAAGCCCATCCTCAAGCCTGAGGATCTTAAAGGAATGAAGATGCGGACCCCGCCGGACCCTGTGACGGTGGATATCATGAAATCCGTTGGCGCAGATCCCCAACAGATCAAATTTGCAGAGCTTTATGTTGCCCTCCAGCAGGGTGTGGTGGATGGGCAGGAAAACCCCTTAATGAATATCCATGCGTCCAAGCTGCATGAGGTCAATAAATTTATCTCGCTGACCGGTCACAAATATGAGATGACTCCCTTACTCATCAGCAAACGCTCATGGGACAAGCTGAATGCGGCAGAAAAAAAGGTCCTACAGGATGCCGCTCTTGAGGCTACAAGCTATCAGCGCAAGCTCTCTTTTGATGCCGACAGCCGGTTAGTGGGTGAGCTCAAGACAGCGGGGATACGCGTGGATGTCGTAGATCAGGCGCCGTTTGCGAAGGCGACTGAATCCGTCACGCAGAAGTGGTATAGCAGCCCAATCGGTGATTATGTGAAAAAGGTGGTCGCCGCGGCACGTACGGCCAAATAATCTGTCAAGGCCCGGGTGGCGGAAATCTGCCCGGGTCACCTAAAGAGATGTGTATGAAACAGATTGCAGTGTTGGTCGATCAGGCAGAAACCGTTATGGAGCGTTTTTGTCGGGTAATTGCTTTTATTAGCATGGCCGTTATTTTTGTTGTGTTAACACTCAATGTATTTGCGCGCTATCTGGGCGTGGAGCGGCTTCAGGTCGGAAGCGAAATCCCTGAGGTGTTGTTCCCCTGGTTGGTAGCCTCTTCTGTTGGATTGGCAGCCATCCATGGAGCGCACATAAGTATTCTTCTTTTAGCGGATCGCGCATCGGAGAGTGTGATGAAGTTCGTCGGAACAGCAATGTCACTAGTAACGATCAGTCTGTACTTGCTTGGTCTGAGCATCGTGATGGATTTAATGCCAATTGTGAAAGACGACAAATCACCGATGTTGGGCATCTCGCTTGGCTGGACGTATGCTGCGATCGGCGTCTCGTTCCTTTCGATCATCATTAATCAATTTGCATCGCTATGCAGGATTTGGGGGTTTTCTAAGCGCAAACCGCCTGAGCATATCGATTCGAAACAGGCTGTCGGCTAAGGAAATGGGATGAGTATACTTCTGATCTTTTCGTTTTTTCTGCTCGGACTGCTCGCGTTACCAATCGCGCATGCATTACTTGCTGCCTCTGCTTTGTCCGTAGGCATCTTCAATCCGAAGGTCATCAATGTGATCGTTGAGCAGATGGTGTCTCAGTCACAAAGCTTTCCCTTAATCGCAATCCCATTTTTTATGCTCACAGGTAGTCTAATGATGGGCGGAAAGTTAGGCCAGAGCCTAATTTCATTAGTAACGCTTTTTGTTGGACGTTTCCACGGCGGCCCGGCGCAAGTGGGCGTCTTATCGTCAACCGTTTTCGGTGGGGTGTCTGGTTCAGCAGTTGCGGATGCATCTGCCATAGGCTCCCTACTCATTCCGTGGCAGAAGAAAATAGGCTACCCACCTGCATTCTCGGCGGCTACCCTAGCATCAGCGGCCACTATCGATATATTAATACCGCCTTCAATCCCGTTCATTCTCTACGCGCTTGCATCGGGGGCCTCGATTGGTGCGTTGTTTTATGCGGGAATCCTGCCCGGACTTTTGCTTTGTTTTGGTTTTATGGCTGTTTGCTATCTCGTGGGTCGTTCGAGAGATTTTCCAAGAGTGACTGAAGTTATGAGTCGGAGAGAATTCTGGCGTCTTTTCGCGTATTCAGCTCCGGCGTTGGTGATGCCAGTACTGATTGTTGTTCTGTTGCGCTTCGGAATCGCTACTCCAACGGAGGTATCCATCCTCACCACGCTGTATGCGCTCCTTGCGTCAGCTTTGATTTATCGCGATATCACCGTATCGCGGTTGATGCACTCTGTTATGGAAGCAGCGGTCTCAACGGGAGTTGTATTGCTCATCATCATGACGTCGAGCGTTGTGGGATGGATTATCACATTCGACCAAATGCCGGCAGTATTTACAAAGTTTGCAAACGAGGTTTTGCAAGAAAAATGGCTGATTATTCTGGCTATGAATCTCTTAATGTTGGTTGTCGGCATGTTCATGGATTTGCCAGCGGCCGTACTTTTGCTCGCCCCAATTTTTGTTCCACTGGCGCAATCCGTTGGAATGGATACGGTTCAACTTGGCGTAATGATGGTTGTGAATTTAGCGATTGGATTGTATACACCGCCGGTGGGTACAACACTTTTTATCACTAGTTCGGTCGCTGGGGTAAAGATTGGAGCGACGGTGAAAGAGTTGATTCCTTTTTACGGTGTCGCACTTCTGATTCTCGGGCTTGTGAGCTATGTCCCAGCTTTTATTCTTCGGTAGGTCGTCTTTTTAGGGGTTGTAGTGGCAGCTATATTCGACGTGTCTGCAGCGCGCCTGGCGAATGCAATTCGGTTTTTATCAATTGATGCGATTGTGAAGGCCAAGGAGGGGCACCAAGGTGTGCCCCTCGGGATGGCGGAAATCGCCACAGCTCTCTTTACTCAGCATATGAAGTTTTATGCGGCTGAGCCAACTTGGTTCGATCGCGACCGTTTTGTCTTGTCTAACGGGCACGGTTCGATGCTGCTGTATTCACTACTCTTTCTGACAGGTTATCAAAAGATTGGGATTGACCAGATTAAGACTTTTCGTGAGCTGGGTTCCCATTGCGCCGGTCATCCTGAATTCGATCCTAAGGCGGGTATAGAGGTCACGACCGGGCCACTAGGGCAGGGAATTGCGAACGCTATGGGTATGGCCATTGCAGAGGCCTATCTGAATGGCCGTTACGGCGATGGCATTGTGAATCACTACACGTATGCTTTTGTAGGTGACGGATGCCTGCAGGAGGGCGTGGGGCAGGAAATGATTTCTCTGGCGGGTCATCTGCGGCTTGGCAAGCTGATTCTTTTTTGGGATGACAATCAGATTACCGATGATGGTGCTACACACCTTTCGATCAGTGAAGATGTAAGCGAGCGATTTCGTGTGGCGGGCTGGCATGTCATGGAGATCGATGGCCATGATGCCGATGCAGTCTCTGCTGCCATTACCGCCGCACGCGCCGACCCCAGGCCTTCCATGATCGCCTGCAGGACCGTTATTGCCAAAGGCATTGCGCGTCTGCAAGGCCAACGTGGCGGCCACAGCGCTCGTCTGCATCCTGAGGATGCGCAGGTTGCGCGTCGTGATTTGCAATGGGATGCGCCCGAGTTTGAGATCCCGGATGCGATCCTGTCGTCATGGCGTGCTGCTGGCACTCGCTCCAAGGATGAATTTGATCGCTGGAATCAGCGGCTTGCATCGCTGCCACAGGATCAGCGCGATGAAATTCGGCGCATCATGCGAGGCGAGTTGCCGGCGTCTTTGCCTGGATTGCTGGAGGAGCTCAAGGCCAACATTGTTAAGAATAGAGTGCCGAAATTCGGCATTCAATGCTCAGGAGAGTTTAGCGATGCGATTGCGGAGCTGATCCCGGAGCGCATGGTGGCCTGCGCAGATCTTGAGGCACCAACGGGACATAAACGCCGCCTGAAGGCCTTCACTGCTAATGATCGTTCGGGTGCCTATATCCACTGCGGCGTGCGCGAGCATCTGATGGGATCCATGGCCAATGGCATGGCGGCGCACGGCGGCATTATTCCTCTGGCAGTGACCTACCTTGCGTTTTCCGACTACGAGCGGCCTGCCATGCGCATGGCCGCGCTCATGGGCCTGCCTTCGATTTTTGTGTTCAGCCATGATTCGATTGGCGTTGGCCGCAACGGCCCAACGCATCAGCCGGTTGAAATATTGGCATCACTGCGCGCCATGCCGAATATGTTGGTGATGCGGCCCGCCGATGAAGTGGAGTGTGCCGAGTGTTGGCAGATTGCGCTTGAGCAACGGCGCACGCCTAGCACCTTGGTATTTGCGCGCCAGGAACTTGAGCCGGTGCGAACCGATGTACAAGAAAACCGTTCACGCAAAGGCGCCTACATTTTGCGTGAAGCGACGGATGGCGCCCGTAAAGTTACCCTGATGGCCACGGGGTCCGAAGTGTCGATCGCTGTAAAGGCACGCGATTTACTGCAGCAGCAGGGCATTCCTACGGCCGTCGTGTCAATGCCCTGCTGGGAGCTTTTTGATCAGCAGCCCGTTGACTATCGTCAGACAGTGTTGGGCACGAACACGGTGCTCGTGGCCGTGGAAGCGGCCGTTCGTTTTGGATGGGACCGCTACCTAGGCTTAGGAGGCGGATTTGTAGGCATGCAGGGGTTTGGTGCCGCTGGATCTGCTGATGAGCTGTATGAACACTTTGGCATCACTCCGACCCGGGTTGCGCAAACAGCGCTTGTTCTGCTTTCGCGGTAATTAAATGGGTTGGTAGAAGGAGAGCCACTGGTTCGAACACTTGATTCGCGCCGAGAAAAACTTTTTTAAATTAAGTGGTGGCGATTCAGGGATTCGAACCCCGGACCTGCGGATTATGATGGAAATCGCTCCAATTTTCATCAATGAAATCAATGGTTTACGCGGGTCAAACCCCACCGTGTAATAAAACGTGTAATGCGGGTTCGGTGCGCTGGGCGGGCACGGAACCGTTACTTTAAGTAACGGTGACAATTCAAGGTTAAGACCCACGATCAAACCCAGCCCGCTTTTTAAGCGATATTTTGTTGATAAGTGTTCTTTTAGACCTTTGTGCTTTTTGTTAGAATAATCTATCAATTATCTATAAAGTAATTCGTCTTGAGGTTTTCTCGTTAGGGGAGGAATATGAACTACAAAATCATATCGTCTGATGACAATGTCGTTGAGGTTAAGACTTGGTCAAATGCAGACGCTGGTTACACATTAAAGGTAAAGAATGTGTGTTCTGGTGGGGTGGCTTATTTTGACAATAAGCCAGAGATACCCTCCGACTATTCGAAGGAGGAGGGCGTCAATGTCCTATGGATTGATGGTTTCGACAGTTTTGAATATTCCTCGGGTCAAAAGAGTGATGATCTGATATTCGACGATGACGTACCTGATGATGTTAGAGAAGAGACCGCTGCTGTATGGAGTGATTCCATGGAGAGTGGCTTAGAAGAGAATGGCTGGGAGGAGAGTGACACCGAGGTCATGTTTTATGGAAAATTAGTTATAAAAAAGGCTTAGTTAATCGTTTTAAATGAATCGCTAGTGTTTGCGGAAACGATCCCTAACTACTGCAGGGCGTTCAAAACACACTCATCGGTGCTGAGAATGTCCTGGTATTCATTCCTATCGATAGCAAGATCTTGGAACCTTAACTTTTTGCTATCTGTAGAGCTCGATTCGGCTTCATCCGCGAGCCTTCGTTCAAGCCTGTCACTATAGAGACTTTTAAGTGCGGTAACATCATTTTCGAACTCTCGGCGGAGGGCTTTCGGTCGCAAAACCTCCACATTCGGGCCGAATCCTCGTAGCCACCAACGTAGTTGTTGGCTATCTGGCACTGATGCGGTGACTTTGACCCAGGAATTATCGACTCTCCTAATTAGTTGATCTGGCGCGATAGGTGTTTCATTGAGATGTAGGGCAACATCACTTTTCATTAGAAAAACAAGATTTAATGTGAGTCGGCTTCGCAGGAAGCTAAGGTGTCCCTCGGATATGAACTTGTCCAGATTGAATCCTGATGGCCTTGCAACTTTCTTCTCGGTCACTTGAGCCTCTATTATTCGATGGAGCGCAATCAGACGCACATCCTCATACCCAGTGAAGGTGCAGATGAGGTAGCCCGTAGAATCTAAAATGACAAACGCTAGCGGGTTAATCAAGTATCCCGTCTCAATCGCAGCACCACGCGCTTTGTATACGATTTGAAGCCTCTTTCTACCAAGTAAGGCCTCATAGACGGATTGCTGAACCTCTGTGCGAACCAACGGCGGGGTGAGTCTGTAGGAGCGAGAGAGCACTCTAAAAGATCCGGCCAGTACATCTTTTTGGGCGGTCGAGGACTTCAGGGTATCTCTGGCCATCTCAGACCAGGGATTGAGGTGGCTCAGTACAGATTCGGGAAGTGCAAACCGGAGGGCTTGCTCTGCAATTCCGAATGAGACTGCCGTCATCTCATCGAGGCTCGGCAGGTCTATCTGCTGGGCGTCTTTTGACCAAGACCAACCCTGGGGCTTGCTATCGTCACCTACCAACGGAAAAACAGTACTCAGAGCATTTAAATCCCTCTGGACCGTCCTAAGGGTGGTGGCGTGCCCTTGTGCCTCAAGTAGGCTGACTAACCGCCCAGTAGAGATCTTCCTGGGTGCCCGAGGAATCGCACGAAGCATCAACCACTGTCGTATTAACGTCTCTTTCATGTTTCGCTCCCAACAAGCGACGTTTTCTGTCGCATTTTGATCGAGTTTAGCACCTCACATTCCTCATCACTGCAAAAATCTGCGCCTATGCGACATTATTTGTCGCTTATGACGGATACGCTTGACCCAATAACTTTAGGAGATAGCTATGCGAAACGTGACACTTATTCTTATTTTTGGGGTGGGTCTACTGTCCGGATGTGCAACAGTCGATTTAAAAAAAGAGAGCAGGATCGAGCTAAATGGTGGCGCAATAACAATCAGCTACTCAAAGGATGGGGAGTTCCTCTCTCTGGAATCCCGGGCTATCGCAAAGGTGACAAATAGTCTACCGAATGCTCGCGACGAGGCAGCAACGATCGCAACTTTGAAGGCTCGTCGCCAAATTGTAGAGTTTCTGAAGACGGACGTCGAAAGCGAACAATTTCTGAAAACTGTAACAAATTCTGATCAAAAATCAGACGATTCCGATGGGCTAGCAAAAGCAAAGTCAGTAAAAGCTGATATTAGCTATACGCTTCGGGAAAGTCTTCGTCAGAGGAGCTCTGGGGTCATTCAAGGTAGTTATGTAATCTCAGAAAAATATGATCCCTCAGCAAACGTTATCACCGTAATGGTAGGCGTTAGAAAGCCTGAGAAGAATGCCCTCGCTCAGCTACGGAATTACCTTCAGTGATAATGCGTCTTGCCCTCTTACTTGCGTTCAGCGTCAATGTCTTGTTGGTGATGCCCGCTCGAGCAGATGGGCTCCCGTGGACAGCTATTTCTGTAATCGTTCAGGGTGTTCGATTTCTAGTTCAGCAGTCAACGCCACGAGAGATAAACGTAACCGCTGTTGGCCACGGTACAAGCGAGAGGGAAGCAGTGCACAATGCACTTACCGCTGCAGTAGCGCAAGCGAGTGGTGTTTTAGTAGTCTCTGAGATTGCTATAGATACCGAGAAGGTAACAAAAGCTATTGGACTTCAGTATTCTTCGGGAAGTGTTCGAAACTATAGAGTCCTGGGGTGTGACGCCACTAGTAGAGTGGAGTGCAAGATTCAAGCGACGATTTCGACGGAGACTCTGCTGTCAGACATCGCAAAAATCAGCTCCTCAAATCCCCGGGCCTATGATTTGAGAGACGCTCATACAAAACTTCTTGTCTCCCGTGAGTCGTTGATTCAAAGGTACAGATTGACAGAGTACTACTTGGAGCGGCTGAGGATGGACGGGATAAGAACGGAAGTCAAAAGTATAAAAGCGGTCCCATCATTATCGGGAAGCGAAACCCTTGAGGTTGTTTATCGATTGTCTCTAGAGCCAGCTCTAAAAAAAGAGGTCCTCAGTTTTTTGGAGCAGTTGGAGAGGGATACAAACGGTCGAAACGTTAAAACTTCCACACAAACTGGGATTGATCCTCTTCCAATATCTGTGCAGTGGGGGCCTACTGGGCTCAGGGAGAATCGGGTTCTGATTAACACCTACGATCATGAGTACTACCGACGGTTTCACGAACTACTAACTGCGGATATACAGATCTACGTTCAGGGGCTTGACATCTGTGAGCGCCTGCCCGTCAAGGGGACGCTTTTGACACTAGACTGGTATGGCTATGAGCGGACACTTAGTGTCACGAAGCCAGCGAGCGGATTTGATGGGGCGGAGTCTTTAACCCTAATCTCGGGCGTCTGTCCGGTGGTTGGGCAAGGGCACAGGCAAATCCAAGATGATTTGCTGCAACGCGAAAAAGGCGAACCACCGCAGCAGCCTGAGCAAGGTGGCGGCCCTGAGCTGGTGTCTAACTTTCAGTTGGTGCTTCTACTCGCAACGGCCGTGCTTGTATATTGGTTTCGAGTCGGGATAGGAAAGGTATTTCAGGCGACCGCAAAGCTAGCGATCATCTTTATTGCTGTTGTGCTCTTGTATCGACTAGTGAACTAAGTAGCGCTAATATCTATACGAATCAGTCTACAATTTCAAAAAGCTCGCAAATGGCTCACTCTTTCCCGAGGGTTATCGTCCTCACCTGGAAACCTGAAATAAACGAGGACTTCGGGGAGACCGAGTTCAACCAGCTTGCCCAACAATGTTGGAAAGATGGTTTCGTGGAATCAAAATGGCGGTTCCTCACCAAAAAATATAGTGCTGGCGATCTAGTTATCGTGGTGCGCCAAGGTAAGCAACCTGGTCTGGTGGCTTTCGGAAAAGTGACGACTAATGGAGAACAGATTAAAGACTCCGGCTCCCATTACGCGCGTGTAAAACTCTCGCGTATGCGCGATTGTTTTGAGAATCCTTTTCTAGATAAGAAAGCGCTGCTATTACTCGGAATTCGTAAGAGTCTTCTAGAGACGCAGGCTAGCGGCGGTATTGAGCTTGATAGGGCTGAATGTACCGCGCTGAGTGAGAAATTAAAAGCAACTCTGGATTCTGACCTTCTCGCTTGTTGTACAGCTACAGCATGAAATTTATGAAGAAAGACGCCGAACACGAAAAACTTGCAATCGGAGTCTCTGAACAAGCAGCAAATATTAGAAACTTACTTTTTGTGGAGTATTAAATGTCAGATATCGAAATAACAATAAGCGGATCCGGTGGCGAGTTTCAACATCATTTGATCGGTACGGAGACATTGAAAAAAATACTTACAGCTAGCAAAAAATTATCTGTCGACGAGATTGTGTCTGAATTCTTCGACGGGGGTAAGCTCTTCGACGAAGCGCCAGAACCAGGTGTCTACGGATGTTTGTCTGACGCTAAGGTGACTGTCGGTGGTAAGAAAATAAAAGTGACAAATCTGACGGTTTTAAAGCAAGTTAGCGATAGCAAGCCGACGTCAAACTACGGAAACTTCTACTACATCGCACACGGAGAAGTTCAGGGGAGAGGGCTAATTCCGTTAAACGGACAATTTGACCCTAAAAAACTCGTCTTTGAGACGGTCGACTACCAAATCTTGGAAGGATGGAAATCCGCATCGCTTGTATACCGCGTTCTCTACGACGGGAATGAGATTGATATTGAGTGGACAGATGACGGGTTAGAGATGCGTCATGTTCTATGTTTTTACAAAACCGATAAAAAAGGCGCTTATGTAGACACGGATATTGCGCTAATGTTTAACGACGAAGAATCAGAGTGGGCCTTTGATGCCAACCCGCTTAAAGATTTTTTAAACTAAGGAGAAACAATGGCTAAGTCAAAAGACGTAGCGTTTAATATCGATTACAGCAGGACAAATCTCGCATCGAAAATAAAATGGACGGACTCTAAGCATAAGATCGATGACTGCGAACCCTTCATAGACTTTATTCGCTGTGATGACGGAGATGAATTTCAGTTTCTCCATGCTGATAAAGGCGAGATAACCGAAGAGTCTTTGTTCATGTTTGAAGCTATAAAAGACAAGAAAGATGGCACTCATTATCTTTGCTACTCCGCAGACTTCGTTGTTCCAGACTATGACTCGAAGGCCGCGTTTGTTGGAGCTATGAAGAAGAGTAAAGGGTTGGTCGAGATTGTATTGGGCTTTAAGGATTCAAAAGGAAGGGTAATCGATAATTGTTTTGAGGAGTTTGATAACAGACAAGCAAAGCTTGTCAAGTCATAGTAAGCGTCAAATGAAGAAGGTTGATTAGCCATAAAACTAACTAGAGGTTTTGACTATGAGTAAACTGAATTTTAAAGTAATAATTGAATCCAACGGCGAAGAGGTCCACGCGCATTGTCTATCTTATGAGGAAATCTCAAATTTAGTTAGTAATGCACCCGATCACGAGTCATGTGAAAGACTCTACTATTGGGCAGCACAACATCCTGCAACCTCTGTGCGTGAAAATGTGGCTTATAAAGACAAGCTTTCTTCAGAAATTGTTGAGATTCTTTTAAAGGATTCCAGTATTCCCATACTTCGGTACATTGTTAGGAATGCGAACTTCAAAGATACGGCATCGCTTGACCTAATTCAGCGGTTGATAGCGCTTGATATCGAGGTTGCAACTTCAATCGCCGGTGATCTCGAAACATACTCCGAGGCTGGCAGCCTTGCTCTTGCAAAGATTCTCGCTGAACACTCCGATCCTGCTGTTCCGTATGCACTCGCGGGGAACTATCGTACGCCGAAGAAAGTGTTAGAACAGTTACTTGAGCACTCAGACGCACAGGTCGCTCGGGAGGCAAGGCGGAGCTTAGATAACTAATACGGTTGACGACTAAATAATTATCATTTAACGTTATCTATTATTAAAAAGGAAAACAAAATGTCTGCAAACGTCGAATTTAAATTAGTCGTGGTGGAATCAGGCAAGGAGATTGCATCAAAGGTGCTTTCCTACGAGGATGTGTCGTCAATCATTTCCGCTCTTCAGGATAATGAGAGCAATCAAAAGATTTTTGATGCAGGAGCAGTTCATCCCGCCTCAAATGTAAGGGAGCAAGTTGCCTCAAAAGACAATCTTTCAGGGTCTGCCGTTGACGTGCTTGTGAAAGACAAAGCTATCAATGTGTTGCGTAATCTGGTTAGATCGCAGAAGTTTAAAGAAACGGCCGACCAGAAGACTTTGGAGGATTTGGTGGATCGAGATCCAGAAGTTGCGCAGTCAATTGCTAGCGATCTTGATTCATTCTCGGAGGCAGATCAGAACTCTCTTGCCCAAAAGCTAGCATCGCACACGGACCTTACGGTCTTAAATGCGTTGGCAGGCAGTTACAACACCCCGAAAAAGATTCTTAAAACTTTATCCACGCACTCCGACCCATATATTGCGTCCCAGGCGAAGGAACATCTCGATAATTCTTAGTTGATTCAATCCGATTAGGGTTTTTGTTTGATTGAAACTTTGTGCTCGCTGGGACTCGAAAAACCTCTGTGAAAACAGATAATTTTGGGGTTATAAAATGGCAAAGAAGAAAATTTTTATCCTGCCAAAGGTAAATTTTCATACGCTAATTAATTGTTTTTATGAAACTCCATTAGTGCCAGAGTTTAGGTTCGGCCGATATCGTATTGACTTTTATTCAGAGGAGTTAAAACTTGCATTTGAGTATGACGGAATTCATCATTACAGTGTAAGTCAAAAGATTGCCTCTGATTTTGAAAAGAGGAGAATCTTAGAGGCGGATGGAATAAAGGTAATCAGGTGGCCATTCTATTTAATGCCCACTAAGGACGTTGTAAGTTACATTTTTGCTGATGAATTCTCTGAAGAGAAATATCAGCGTATGTTAATTAGTGTTCTCGGTATAACTAGAGAGTCCGATATGCCAAGCCCTGGTTTTCACGATACCGATAATATTCCGGGAAACTTTATCGAAGTCGGAATTAACAGATTTCTTGATGAGATTCGAGAATTCCCAGAGAGCCTTGAACATCAGGTACGCCATTCATTGAAGCTTTACTGTCAGAAGAGCAAATTGGGAGCTAAAGCTATTCCAGCGCACCATAAGGCATTCATGGATTTTTATGTGACTGATTGCAAGAAAGAGTATTTAAATTTTTACTTTTCAAATCAGTAAGAGAGTACGGTCTATCTACATGTCTTCAGCTCAACTTCCGAAAACTCTCAATTAGAGCGGGTTGATCATCTCGACCAATCGCTGCGGATATAGTAGCAATTAATCTTTGAGTTACAAAAATGTAAGTACTGAGAGACAGTTTACAGGTCATACCGGAGACATTGTTTACATTTTTGGCACAGGGAGGGAACTCGCTATGCCATGGAAGGAATGTAACAAGATGGACGAGAAGCTTCGGTTTGTGGC